>OKTP01000206.1_pt1 | contig 27259 bp, 33 predicted proteins | sample 1606291 | NCBI WGS metagenome assembly OKTP01 (sample SAMEA3879558, study PRJEB24766) | human gut metagenome | biome: human-associated habitat; feature: feces | place: USA | collected 1985/1987
CTTGTTTGGAAAGGTTTTTCCTTGTTTGTTGGTGTCCCATCACGCAACCCCCAACCCTCCCTCGAAACCACCACGAAAACCCAAGACCTTCCGATACTTTGTTCCACGTGGAACGCTGATTCAGTCTAGGATATCGAGGTCTTTGTTCTTGATTGCCTTATATACTTGCCTAATACAATGTATTGATAATAAAACCAATAAAGAAACTATGATTATAGGCAGAGCGTCGCCCGTAGCTATAACGTACCGCCCCAACTCAAACGCCATATACCCACAAAACAAGGTGAGTACGAAATATATAAATACACCCATAAAAATATACAATAAGTAACCACGATTTTAAAATTGAACGCAAATAATACAATTAATTGAGTATCAATAAAATAATATATATCAACCCCTAGAGCTACCTCTAAGGAAAGATAAGCCCAGACATAGATAAAAAATATACAATAAGTATAGCCTATTATATACCTTTTAGGATCAATTCAAGCACAAAACCATACATAAGGGCACAATTCACCCGCATGTATGGATATAGATATATACAAAATGATACATAATAAAGTATTTTACTTACACATTTATAATTAAGGCTTAAAATTTACCGACTTAACACTTTTATGTGCAAGCAAAACATATGGTTATGCTATCATTTTGTAAAATTAGGCACAAAAAAGCCCTTCCGTCCTATATCACTATAGTACGAAAGGGCACAAACTTTAAAATCAAATAAAAACAAACGATCTATTGTCGCAATTTGTTCGCCATGTAACTAACACGTTTCCGCCTACATTTATCAGATTCCCTACTGCAATCTAATTTATTAGACTTGTATAGTTCTTTGGTAAGCTCAATATAAAACTCCATTTGAGACTTTCTTACAGCCTCTAAAGCCTTTTCTTTTTGAATAGATAGTTTCCTATTCAAATTATCGAATTTCTTTTTGTACATAATATATTCATTTAATTACACCAATAAGAATACGGCAAGGCTATGAAGGCACAAAGCCGCCGTTATCAATACAGCAAGCCGGGCACACCACACCCGCCCGTCTCCATTGGATTGTCCCTTTGCCCCGAACGAACGAAGCCAAATACGTACATACGTTGCCCGTGATACGTACCGACAAGGCGCACTTTGTCCGTCAATTTAACCGCACAAAATACCCTTGTAAGGGTTGTTATTTTAATTAATACATATAACATACAAGTATTTAAGCAACCCTATATGTTATTGCATTGATATATTGGTACGGTTATAACCCCGTAATGCACTCCATGCGTGCTGCTCTCGCTACACATGGACATACGCCCTATACATGCGTATATACACCAATATACCCCATGTTTTTACATGGCCTATCCGGTTGACCGGACGTATTAACCAGCCTTGATACATAGCCAAGAATAACGGCACGCCCCTGAACTAGGAGAACGCCTGATCACACTATTAGTCGGCAACCTATTTATACGAACTCTCGATACCCTACCGATTCGCATATCTATGTATCAATATGTTAAATATCTTATCTGTTTAGTCTAAATCAGTGGCACGGCGTGAACGTACAGATATCGCCACCATAATGCCCCTATATATAAAGATATAAGGACATCTTAATATTATCTTACATTTTTATCGTGAGTAAGATAATAGGTGATACATTTGGCTATCAATGAAAACGAAAAATTCGTTATTTTAGTAGCCATTCGAGTAGATTTATATCTTTCGTTATTGTAAATAACGAAATAACCGCTTTTATCCTCAGAGTATTTAATAGGGGCACAATAGCCAAAAGCTTTATGCGTTGTGCCCAAAAGAATTTTCTGAGCTTGTTTTTCAGCTAACATTATTTTATTGTTGGCTGATTCATTTTCATCATTGTAAATCTTTTCTATTTCTATATATTGGCAAAATACGCCATCTATATTTGCAAGAATTTCTTTACAAATAGTAATAACCAATTCTTTATCTTTAGCCAAAGCGACTAAAGACGGGATAACATCTTTTGAAACTTCAATATTGTTTTCTTTGATAATATCCATAACATCTTTTTTGCTATTAAACAATCTGCACCAAAATTTTATCGCACCCGTCAAAGTTTCAGACTCCGACTTTTTCACTGCATTTTGTACTCGATTCAAATCTTTTGCTTTCATATTAAATCGCCCTTGCCCTAGGGACTTATATAGGCACCTAGCACGCCTTGTTTGTTAATATTGTTATCTCACATTGCAAATATAATATATGTTTTATTTCCAAACAAATATTTTACAATAAAAATTCAACGATTATATATAATAAAACTAATCAAATGTAAATGTATATTAAAATATTGATTTATATCATTGATAATCAACAATTTAAATGGAAAATAAGCATTCCTTTTTGGTTGGCTGGCGTTTGCCGTTCCTTTTTCTCGCCCTTCGTGGATTGGGGGGGCGGTCAAAAAAAACGGCAGACCCCACGGCCCGATTTCGGGGAGGTGGTCCGTCCCGCATATCCCCCTCCCATCATACCCCACCCCATCTCTCCAATAATGTCCCGCATATCATCCTCCCCGAATATCCCTCATACTTCCTCACAACCATATCACCTTCCATCTCATTTAATTTGTTATATTTGCGATATAATTAAAACATAATATATTATGAATAAAGAAGTTAAATACATGATGGGGGGGGGTATTTATATCCTTCGTAAAAATTTATTCTTATGATAAGGAGGAGATTTTATTCAAGTTATAAATCCCCTGTTGATAATGGCGTTTATGCCGTTAAACAGGATGGTAGATTAATACCTTTGTCAAAGGCGGATTATCAATGTATATCCGTAGCTATTGTACATGATGATCATAAGATCATGATTGAGAAGAATGAAGATTCTAATCAAAGCTACAAAACAGCCACGTCCGGTTTGCCCGATTCTTCTAACAAGACTTACTCTTTTTATTGGGGTGAATATGGTACGGATCAGACCGGCATTACAAATTATGACAAAGTAGACGGGAGCAATGATTTTGGTTTCCTGAAACCTGAGCGAGATTCATACAAAGGTACTCCATATCTTCCGGATGATGTTAGCTCCTGGACGAATGGGGCTTTATCTGATTGGGATGGGAAAGCGAATTCCAATGTATTAAAAGGGGTGACTACCGGTGGCGGTTCTTATACTTCCTATGCGACAGCCGGTCATGTACTTAATACGTTCTTAGCTAGTGCTGACGCTAAAGGATATGATGATTGGTATATCCCATCATGTGGTCAGCTTTCATTGATATATATGTACTTGATTAGCGTCAATAACGCGTTATTGGCTATTGGTGGACAGCCGTTAGATACCAGATATTATTGGTCTAGTTCAGAGCATAGCTCCAACTCCGGATGGATCGTACTATTCAACAATGGGCGCACATTCACCCGATACAAGCGCCTAACCTCTTCTGTTCGATTTGTACGTGACATCGAGTGATCATACACCCTACTGACCCAATAGAACGGGGCTGGCTCCCATCCCTTATAGCCTTTCCGGCGGGTATGACGCCAGCCCCCTTCCTTGGTATCTTCCCTCCCCCATCTAATATAATTTATTATATTTGTACGTAACTTAAATTATTTAATCATGTATCAATATATTACAGATAACTTCGTGGGGGGGGGTATTTTAACCCTCAGATAAGGAGGGGGTATGTTTAGGCGCAGGACTTCTTCTCCCGGTAAGATCCACTACCGCGTTAATATAAACAAGAATATGTGTCTTGGCGTTGTAGATATATATATTGATGGGAAGCCATATCAACCTGGTTTTAACGGATCTTATCTTGATATATATCGCGATAAGAAGATAAAAACTATAAGCATAAGTGGCCAGATATCATATCTAAATCCGAAAAATGAGTACAATGTTATTTTGGGCATAAGTGGAGGTATTATAGAGGGAACCCTTACGTATCAATATAATTCGGGTATGCATTGCGAGTTGGCTAATAAGGTGATATACGGGAATAGGATAACTAATTTTGTTCCTGTAACGGTGATAAAAGATCCTGGGAAGATTATTAATTTCACTTACAGACCTGAATTAAAGACTCAGGTTTTAGATGAAAGTTATGTAACTTGGGATGGTGATTATATATTAAACGATAATTGTATAGTAACTGATCTTTGTTCGGGATGTGAATCTTATGCCTATGGGAAAAGTTCTCATGGTAACTATCTAGTAACGGTAAGGATAGTGTAATCCCAAGGGAAGGAGGGAGACCTCGTCCTTCCGGGCCTCCCCCGCCCTACCACCGCCCCCCCGTTCTTTTTGGCTTCTCCATGTATTGTCTTTGACCGGATATCAAAAATTCATATCTTTGGAACAAAACTACAATCATGTTTAGAGACACACTACATAAAATCAAGATCTTCTTCTGCGATGACGATATCGAGAAGATAAATGTAAGGGATAGTACGGTTATCCGCAACAACGAGATACATAAGATGTATGACGAGATACTTAATGAGCTAGGTGATTTGGCCACTGTCGTGTCTAGGAACTACGTGTATGGCAGAATAAAGGACAGGACGGGATTAAGTATCCGTCATATCAGTAGGATAATAAACCATACTAAAGTCGAGGAGATATGATTAAAGACGTAATGGAGAGGGATATGATAAATGAGATATCCACGTTGTTTGTAATGATATTCACGTCAGGGTTGATGTTTGTCATGCCGATGTTAGATATAGAGTGTGATGATATTACTATTATAATAGGATCAGGGATAATACTATCTTTTATATTAACCATAATACCGATCTTACTTTCTTATGACATAAGGGATGAGATCATTGAGTTGATTGAGGATATGGACAGCCAGATCGTGGTAGACACTTCGGTATATAAAACGAACCTGCCCTAAGTAATTCCTAGGGCAGATATTAATCAATTTGACTTCAAATATGATTCTATTCTATCAGCGGCCTCATTAGGCGTATGTCCATCCCATTCCCATGCCGTATCAAGTTCAGGGATATTAAACAACTCCCAATGCCGGTTCTCATAATGATTGGATATCTGTCCAGTTGGCAGTTCTGCCATTACGATAAACCACCCTCCGCCGAAGCATTCCTCTCCATCATGATGCTTATGTGATTTACAGACCTTTATATCGCCTTTAGCCAGCTCATTGAAGAAAGCGGCATTGTAAAGCATTCGATATCTATATAGTTCGTTAAATGTATGATACCCGTCGGATATATTACCCATCTCATCTTCATGTAAATATGTTTTCTCGAATATATCAGGCTTACAAGGATAAAACTCTCCATTTACCCCTTTTATGATATAATCACCTACATTGGCTGTCATAACACCTTCAAGGGTTTTTATACTGCAATCAATACAAGGAGGTATACCTCTATCCGCATCACCTTCACGAATAACTTCTATTTTAACGCTATCACCAGCGAAATCCTTGATCTCATCATTATTAAAGCCTTTCCATTTTACGGCTTCTATCGCAATTGGTTTCTTTACATATCTATTCATAATTTTACGATTTAATATATTATTATCTTTTGATATACCTTTCTATAAGATCTATGGATAATTTAGCGCCCAGCTCTTCCTCCAACAGGTTAAGGTAGTTCCGGTGCAGGCATCCGCCCCGCTCCACCTCCCTAAAGCCGGCCCCGTCCCGGATCCTGACCAGCCCTTTCCTTGGATCCATGTCGATCAGATCCCGAAGCTCGTTCATATTCTTGAACCGGTTCTCTATTACCTTAAATACATCGATCTTAGGTCTCTTATCCTTATCCTTGGGCTTTATTTTAATTCTTCCACTCATATCAATTATCCAGTAACTTTACATGTAATATGATTCATATTAGGTGATTATATACCAGTTTACACCAGTACATTTTGACGCTTCAAGATCCCGGCCAACGCCAGCGACTCCACGTCCCCTACCCGATTCACCACCGGTGACGTTATTGGGTTAGAAGATTTTGTTTTTCTAACCCAAATTTCTTTATATTCCTAGCGGCGAGAAGATCCCTATCATTTACGGCCCCGCAAGAAGGGCAAGTCCAGATACGATCGGATAATTTAAGATCTCGATGTATGTATCCACATTCGCACATCTTGGAGCTAGGTTCAAATCTTCCTATCCGAATCAAATTCACGCCCTTCCAATCCGACTTATAGCTTAATATTCTAAAGAACTCGCTCCATGAGCATGAAGCTATGCTATTAGCCAGCTTATGGTTCTTCATCATCCCCTCCACGTTAAGATCCTCAATAACCACGGTTTGGTTCTCGCCTAGGATATTGTTGACAACATGGTGTAGGAAGTTATGTCTTTGATTCGATATATGCTCGTATGCCTTAGCTACGGCTAATCTAGCTTTTTCTCTTCTTCGGCTTCCTTTTTGTTTGCGAGTTAATCTACGTTGTAAGCATCTTAACCGTGCGGAAGACCTTTCAAGATATTTCGGGTTCTCGAAAACCGAACCGTTCGACAAGGTCGCGAATGTCTTTATCCCGACATCGATACCTATAGCGGTATCCGGATCAATAGGAGACTTGCCCGGTAATTTAAGGCCGTTGTCTATAAGGATACTGATATAGTACTTATTTGTAGGTGACTTTGATACGGTAACAGTCCCTACCTTGCCTTTAAACACTTGGTTAGAGTAGAATCTCACCCATCCTAATTTCGGTAACTTAATTCTGTTGTTATCGAAATCTGTATGCACGTTAAGGATATTCTTGAACGATCTCCTTGATCCTCGCTTTGACTTGAATTTTGGGAAGCCTTTTTTCTCCCTAAAAAATCTGGTGAAAGCCTGATCTAAGTTCCTTATTGACTGCTGTAGACATTCACTAGATACCTCATTGAGCCAAGTATATTCCTCTTGTTTCTTCAAATCAGTCAGTTTCTTACATAGATCAACAGCCGTAAGTGATTTTTTATCATCTTGATATGCTTCGATTTTCGTCTGCAAAGCCCAGTTATAGATAAATCGAGTTGATCCGAAAGTCCTCTCCATTAGCGAGATCTGTTCGGATGTCGGATTTAGTCTATATTTATAAGCTTTTAGCATACTACTGTCTTTTGATGCAAAGATATAATATAAAAGTAATTATATACTATTTTACTTATGTTATATAACATAATAGTGTAAAATAGTATATAATCACCAAACAATATTTTAGCGAATCCGGCTGGAATCGAACCAGCATCTCCAATATTATGGCGATCATCCAATAATCCTCGGATCCATATACCCCTATCCTCCCGAACAAGGGTATCAAACAAAATCTAAACTCTAAATCTAATGACAAACTCTATTAATCCAACTGTGGACCCGGCCGGACTTGAACCGACAACCTGCTGGTTATGAGCCAGATGATCCAACCAATTGATCTACGGGTCCTAAATATACCACATCGTCTTTCACAAGAGGATGTGGAACGGAATTTCTCGAAGTTTATATAGTAATATCATGAAACTATTGTCCAACATTCTAGCATATAGCACCAATCCTCGAACGGGAATGTCTCTATACCTGACCTACCCCATCCCGTCCCCCAACTGTTCTGTAGGACGAAGCCAGCCTTGTCCCAGCCGGTGAGGATAACGGCATGACCTCCCAAGTTCTGTCCTTGGCCTTGCCAGAATCGATTACCATAATTATAGCAATACAGACCTATAACCAGAGGCCCATTCAACATCAACGCCACCTTAGCCGATACCGGATCTATGATCCTAGCGTAACTGTTTATTTTCTCCCCATCTACGCCTACGTTCTTGATAGACTTGATAGCGTCACGAAGAACCATCCCGTCTTGATCTTTATCCTCTCTCAGATCATATATATCGTAAGGAGAGATCTTAGCCGGTCTTTTAACAGACCTTACACTCTTTCTCCAGTTAAGTATCTCAGCCAAGCTTATTGCCGCGCAAATAGGGGAAGAACCTTGATCCACTACGCTATCTACATTATTGATCTTATACTCATCAGGAACAGCCTCGTGCTGCATGTTCATGATAGCGTCCCTATCATCCGCTGGTGATGGTATGTAACCTAGTCCGTATTTCATCACTTATCTTTTTTATGATAATCAATTATCTTGATATTAAACGTATCGGATCTTTGCCTAACCTGTATTGACCCTCTAGCTTTTCCCTTGGCGTCATACAGGGCGGTGAAACCAAAGTTATCGACCCTGCCGTCATCCAGCGTAAACCTCCACTCCTTCCATTGACCCATCACGGTCCCGGAAGATACTATGGAATCCACCACATAAGATATATCAGTAGTATCGTACTCCGTATAATAGGTTCTAGATGTACTACATCCGACAGCCGCTAAGGTAAATAACGTTACCAAGAAAAACAAGATTCTATTCATCTTTCTTAGATTTTTTACGTTTCTTAGATTTCTTCTTCTCTTCAGTTTTATTCTCGACATTTACGTCATTGCCAGCATCGACACTAGTAACCTCAGAGATACTATTTTCAGGTATATCGATATGACCTGAATTAGGATCCATTTTATCCTCATCAACAACAACCTCATCAGAAACATCGTTATCTAAAGCCTCTGGATCGACATGATTCTCCAGATACTTGATACGATCGGACATGATCTTGATCTGATCCTCAAGTTCAATGTATCTTCTTCTGGCTTCGCTTAGTAATTTGGATGATAGTTTATGTTTCTTCTCGATATCCATATAAGCCCGTTTAAGAGTCTCTTTCTCTTTCACCGACTCATTATATAGATCTCTTGATTTACTAAGCTCATTCCCCATCTTAACGATATGAGAATCCTTGGATTCTATATCCTTATTAAGAGAATCAATAAGAGTATTAAGATATCTTTCTTTTTCCTCCAATTCCGTTATCTTACTACGAGCATCCTCATAATTTCTTTTTAATCTACTTGAATAGCTAATAGCTTCATCAAGATCCTGTTTTAGAGTATTTATATAACTACTCTTTACTATCTTCAATCCGAACATCCTCAACACTTTTATAAGTTCTACGAATATCGGCCTTTATCTTGCCGACTATAATTAACTCAGCTATATGCTTATCTTTCTCGACTATAGCTATATCCTTACGGACATTAGTGACTCTGATCGTAATATTCTCGTTATTGGAGAAAACGAATGGTGATCCTACCAAAGTAAGGCCTGTATCGTTGGTGAACGACGGCAGCATCATAACCATCCCGACAGTATCATCCGGGAACGAGGCCGATACACCCGTGTCTATATCAAGAACATCACCTTGACCCAACGGGAAGGCATTACCCTGCTTGATAGGAATATCCTTACCCAACGAGTTCCATGCCTTAGAGAATTTTAAAGAGTTGAGAAAAATTTTACCATCTTTCTCTACTATCCCTACCATTGGATCGCAATTCATGTGAACCTGATCAAGCTTATCATCCGGCTTTTCCTCAAATTCGTCAAGATCTCTGGCTGATGTAAACGACTTACTCTCCAGAAGTTTTTTAATATCCTCAATACTGGCCATTATAATTTGATTATTAAATAAACGATCTTCAATCCTAACTTCAAATCAGATGTCTTTTCGAACATCTCCCTAAGAGGTAAGATAGTAGCGTCAAGATCTGACGCTACCCATTCTCCATCCTTATAATACATATCCTTTTCCTCGGAATACGCTACACAAGGTCGATGCCCTAAGTTCTTCATAACCGTATCTACCTTATTTTGGGTAGGCATCGAGACACGGTTCACTTTAGTAGATATATTAAAATTACTTTCCATTAAATTATTCATTTTCAATTAGTTAATCAAAAAGGGAGATCATCCTCATCTCCAAAAGGAGGATATTGAGGAGGCTGTTGTTGACCTCCAAAAGAAGATGCTTGGGCTGACTGTTGCGGAGCCTGCTGGCATGATGGAGGAGGCGTCTGCGGCTTGGCTTGCGGCTGATATGACGGTGGGGGCGTTTGCGTTGTAGCCTCACCAGCGTTGTTTTGGCTTGCCGACTGAACGGGTTTCACACCATCTGTCTTAATACTTTGAATATACTTATTAAGCACTTGATAGGCAAAAGCATCTTGAGCCGTATAATCAAACTTCTTATTCCCCATTATATCAGTACTCTCAACTCTGTCAGGCCATCCATTCTGACCATTCTTATAATATTGCTGTATAAGTTCATCCCTTCCATCAGGAGTTTCCCTAGCATATGAGATAAAAAAATTACCTGGGGCATATTGATCTCCTTTCCTAGCGTGAGCTGGATTGATTACCACCTTACGCTTTAAATCAATATTAGGCAAGTATCTCACCAATGACTTAACATAATTATTAATACCTCCTTTTTGAGTCATCAAAGGAACATTTATAATATAGTTTCCTTCGTCATCGCTTATTTTTATAGCTACGTATTTAGTTTTTGCCCCGTTATAGTCAACCTCCCTTATCTCAATATCTGATAAATATCCCTCTATACCATTCCAAAATACTTTCCAATAAGATACAGCCCCGGTCTTATCATTCACATGTTCCTCATAACCTTCTTTAGGCTCCTTGGATGATTGATAAAGAACTCCACCACCACTTATCTTAAAGTAGTGATTATTAGATCCTAGCGAATTTTCACGAACTCCCATATTATATATATTTAAAAATTAAACAATAATTGATGATGATAAGAAATACTCATTCTTATTATTTTCCCCATAAATCTTATTAAAATGAGATTTATGGTCATGCTCGATAACTATCCTATTATATGATATGCTTTTAACTATACCAAGATACCTACCACATAGCACATCGCATATAATATCATTACCGTTATGCGATAAAGCCGTAAGCCTTTCCTTACAAGATCTTCCAGACATAGGGTTCTCTGACATAATACCACATCCTTTTTCAGTGAATATCAATCTACAATGATCGAACTCATTTACCTTGATATTATTCTGGAGGGCCTGGACGAGTAGATCCTTATCAAAGACATAGGTACTTGTTTTGACAAAATGCTCGTCCACGAACCTCCAGTTAGGATAATTACCGTCAAAGTGAATCTCATACATATCCATATCAGGGGTAGAGAAGTAAGTCCTAGTATCATCTACTTTGATAGACAACGTATCTAATGACTTATTTATATGTTTATCAAGTAATAAAGAGGAGGCGTTTGATACCGGGATAAATACCTTCTCTACCTTATCCTGATTAGGGATAAAATACCTGTAAATAGTATTCCTGTCAGTACTTACTATATTAATATTAATATCATCAATATCAATGACCACATTCTCTATGCAAGGATAAAGCTCGTTGATCTCCGTATAATTACTGGCCTTGTTAAGGACCGATACATAATCATTCATCTTAACATTAATACCTCCATCAGGGATATTATATACCATAGGGAAAGTATTTGCGTCAAAGGCCGGACAGCTATACTCACCAGAGGCGTAGTATATAGTAATACTGTCCTTCTTATCGGAAAGCACGATCTTAATCTCACCATTCTTCTGTTTTTTTACAAACCTTATGAAAGAGCTTGCCTCTACCAAGAAAGAGAAGTTAGAATCAGACTCCACTTCCAGCTTCTCTATAACACATACCTTGGCGTTTACGGAAGTAATATAAGCTAGACTATTGATGATATCTATCTTAATATTCTTATAGAGTGAATTAGATCCGGCATTTTTAACAACCAATTCTAATTTACTTAACTTCTCATTCAATGATTTCGACAAGCACTTAAATAACATAATGAACAACCTTTATATTACATTGCAAATGTAATCATAATTATATTAATTCAAATACAACAAACGCTTAATAGTATTAAAATAACTTAAACTTGCGTCTAATATATTCGGCTATAAGTATAGCGTCACACATTCCATCTTGTATCTTAGTTGGCTGTACTCCTTTTCCTGACCATGGTTTTACGAAAGATACCAAAGGGAAAAGGCGTATGGCGCATCGGATGGAGGTAGCCTTCGTATCCAGCTTCGCCGCCGAATACACCCGATCGGCTGTCGTATGGATCTCCTTCTGCCATGTCTTTGGCTGGACCTCCTCGAACATGAACCTAACATCCGGGTGAGATCCATATCGTTCCATCATCTCGACCATCATAGCGAATAGAGCGTTGGGTTCCCTACGGCGTCCACCGAAGGTGAAGTTACTAGCGGCCGAGCTATTGTGGATACTGTGAACGTCTTCGACGGCGATCGCCAGCGTTCCCCCGCCTTCTTCTTGGATTTTATCCGCTGCGTCAAGGAAGAAACTTGATATGGCCCTAAGATCTATATCCCCCTTAGCCGATATCCTTGGTGTCATGATTACCTTAATCTCCCCGTTCTCCGGGATCATCGCCAATCCTCCGGTGTCTATACCCGGATCTATTCCTATCGCTATATTCATATTTTTAAGGTATATAATGAGTGAAAATCTTCCGGTCTGAACACCTGTATTGAGTTATCCGGGTACATACCTATATAATAACCGTAAAAAGCCCGTAGAATGCCATTTTCTAGCCTTATATCCAAAGCCTTTACCTTATTACCGTCAACCATAATATCGATCTCATCAGTCTTGTTAGATATCTTATCGAACCATTCAGGTACAGGATCAATACAGTACCTGAATGCGTTTACTGTTGATTTTATAGAGATATACGTACCCATGATCAGATAAGATTACAATCATCACGTTTAACAACCTTAAAATCTCCCTCTCTAAATAATAAAACTACGTCAGTTCTATTATACTTACACTTCTTGATATCCACCAAATGGTAAGAAGCCTCCCCTACGGCGGGGCGAACCGGCCTCAATACGGCTACGGCTATATCACCGCCAAGCTCAACCCCACCGGTTACACCTTGTAAGCACATGAATATATATCCCTCAAACTCATGTTTCTTGCCGATAAACTCGCTCATAGGAATACCTACGAATAGATAGGTCTTTACATCCTCTTTTTTTACCTCTATAGCGTTCTCAACACTAGAAGGTATTACGTCTACAAATTTTGCTCCGATAGCCATAACCTCAAATATTTAGTTTAGTTCTTAATTCTTGACACAATTCTTGATTATCCCTCATGATACTTAACGTATTCTCAACGCCATTACCGACCCGGACATCCCCGTACCAGTACCATGATCCTTTACGGGTAAAGATACCGGTTTCCTCGCATAACTTCAAAAGTTCAAGTTCCTTGTCAAACCCAACTCCATAATATAAGGCTGTCTCGGCTATCTGGAACGGTACGGCGGTCTTATTCTTCAGCACCTTTATCCTGACCTCATGACCTACTGAAGATCCGTCCTCACCTAATATAACCTTCTTTCTCGCCATCTCCATACGGATAGAGGCATAGAACTTAAGGGCGTTACCTCCGGTCGTTACCTTAGGATCGCCGTATATAACACCGATCTTCTCCCGATATTGGTTGATGAATACCAGAACACAGTCGCTTTTGTTTACGATCCCTGTAAGAACTCTCATAGCCTTTGACATCAATCGAGCTTGCAATCCCATGTTACTATCCTCCATATCACCCTCGATCTCCTTCTTCGGGACTAGATTTGCCACGGAATCCACGACAATAAATCCTACCCTGCCGGACTCCACCAGCTTGGCCGTGATGTCAATAGCCAGCTCACCGTAGCTTGGCTGGGAGATCAAAAACCGGTTTATATCCAACCCCATTTTCCTAGCGTACTCAATATCGAAAGCGTTCTCCACGTCTATTATAGCTACTAGCTTATCTGGATGTTTTTTCTGGAACTCGATCATACTTAACGTACACATCATGGTCTTGCCACAAGATTCCATCCCGACCAGCTCATGGATGCGGCCTACCGCCCATCCGCCGCCGAGGGCCTTATCCACCACCAGCGATCCGGTACTTTCCCTTGGTATGGATATTATAGGCTTATCATCACCGAAGTTCATTATCGAGCCTTCTCCAAGCTCTTTATTTAAAGATGATACTAACTCATCTACGTCTGAAAAAAGTTCTTTCTTAGCCATTATAATCCAAATTCATCGAAATTAAACACGTCTTTCTTCATATCGAACATCTCAATTCCCAGATCCTTTACGCTCTCCGGTTTGAAAGTACCTCCGTTCTCCTCGCACCTCTCCATGAAGGATGCTATCTTGTCGCTCAACGCTATCATGTCATCATTCGGCACGGATTTCAGATAAAGGCCTCCTATTGACTTGCATCTCGACAATGCGGTGTACACCTGCCCGATCTCGAAAGCCCTCGTCATATTCACATACACGCTATCCAAAGTCATACCCTGGCTATTACTGCATATTATTCCACCTGAAACGAAATGATGGTCTATATCGACCTCTATATCGTATGTATCCTTCACTCCTGTCGATTCCACGCTTTTAACGACATCGAAGAAGTAATCATTCTTTTCTATCTTATCGAAATAATCATTCAAGCTATCGGCCATCCTTAACGTATTATAGTCAAGATATGTCATCATGTACATCTTTCTCCTAACGTGGGAACCATATAGGCATTCTTTCTTGAACAGATCGATATTTGGAACCCTGTCGAATTTTACGTTCCCGACTTTTGCAAATTCATCGCAAGAGTTCCTTAGGTATCCTATATTGAAATTTATGTATTTCGCAAATCTTCTTACGCTGCTCTTTTTTATGAATAGGCAATAATTACCCCTAGCGCCAGGATACCATTTCTTAACGTCTTGGAAATGGATGCTTGATATAATTCCAAACTCAAGCAAAAGAAGTTGTACGGATTTTATGATATGGATATTGCTTTGGCTCAATCTTATCGTTCTATTACCAATAGAGCAACATCCATCAGAATCGAACAAGCCTCTTATTAGATCCGATTTTTCCTGAAAACCAGATTTATATATATACTCTGGAATCCTCTTATCTTCTTTAGTCTCGTACCCAAGACCCATAGATAGAAGTTTTTTCCTGAACTCCTTATTCTCTATTACGAAATTATATTCAACCCCAGATGTCGAACTTATAGACTTCTTGTTATATACATTGTAAGGTATTCTCAAATAATCCAAACATTTAGACAATGTGTCATATGCATCCATATTCTTATTAGTAGACCCAACTGATATATCTATCCTTGATTTTGATTTTTGCCTGATACCGTATGATCCATCACCTATTATATAACCAATAAGCCAATCAATGGACAGGTTGTGATTATCAATATCCGGCACGCTTACTTTTCTTGCTACGGGTATGAACTCACCTATATTAAACTCACCAGCCCTTTTAAATGCAAGGTCGCTATCCAAGATTTTATGGTCAGGCGTGCAACATATCTCATACCCAAAATTAGTCGTTATCCTGATGGTATCCTTCTTCCCTGAATACACCTTGTCCAATACCTTCCTGTATTCCCCGTTTCCTATATTGACCATATCGCCAACAGAGATATCCCTCATCGGCTTTATCCCATTGTCGGTGAATATAGGTGAATCTTCATCTATACACTTATGGCTAGTGATCGAGTACCCTAGCCTTATAGGATATTGTATGATATACCCACACGACATCTTCTCCAAGGAACCGTCCACTGTCCTATACTTGAACTTATCCCATCTTTCCTTTCGTACGTCTACCTCACTCCCGTCACCCAACTTAACCGATATGACCTCTTCCTTCTCGTCTATACTCGTTATGATTCCGGTAGAACCGTTCACGTAACCACACCCGTTCCGTGTTATCAGGACCTTTGCGCCCACCTTGACAACAAGCTTATCCTCGCACGGTGCGTTCGGTCTGTCTCCGACTACCTCGGCCTCGAACTCGTGGCTCTCGCCAGACAGCTTCGACAGGTTCTCGTTATTGATCACGGAAGCCTCCTTGTTCGTCGAGCACACGATGACAACATCATCCATGTTCTCCGGAACCATGACCCTTGATTCCATTATCCTCTTCGACTCTTCTGTTATCACTCCGTTACGTATATCCTCTAGGACGGTCAATATCTCGTTATCGTTCTGCCGAAACACCCTATTGAATTTGATCACGGAGAACCCGGACGCCCTGAGCGCCTTCGACGAGAAGAAGAAATGGCTGTCGTAATACCTATCAATGATGTCATCCTCCGTGACAACTGGGGGGAGCTGGGATAGGTCTCCGAACATTATGATCCTAACTCCTCCGAACGGGTTCTTGCTTCGCTTCGACTGCCGCAGTATGTCCGCCATCTCGTCGAGGAGGTCAGGGCGTACCATGCTCACCTCATCTATTATTATCGTGTCCAGTCTCTTTACTTTCGACTTCACGAACCCTCCGACCTCGATCTTGTTCGAAAGCATCCCATGCTCGAACCCGGGTACGTACGGATCATTCTTTATAGAGAAAAACGAATGAATAGTCTGCCCCCCGGCATTCAACGCCGCTACTCCAGTCGGGGCTACAATAACACATTTACCCAAGAACTTTACGATACGTCTCATGAACGTACTTTTACCACTACCAGCTCTACCGGTAATAAACAGATTCTCCCTAGTGGTGAAAATCTTCTTCAAGGCACGACCCTGCTCTACGTTTTTATCCACCGTCATAATATGACGAAGGAGGTCGTTTTCATTTCTAAAATCCTCTTTTACCATATCTTTTAAGATTATGGTACAAAGATACGAATAGTTATAATTAACTAATAAAAATAAATGTGAATAATATGTAAATATTAAATTTTATATCTGATACTCAAATCATCCAGCCTTACTCATCTCAGTTCCTTTTACCCCTAAGAAAACGTCTCTTATATAATCTTCTGCGATGATTATATGCATTATCGTTCCTCGGTATGATAGTCTTAGGTGTCCTATATTTACGTTCTTCCTATCTTTGGTATTGACTATTCCATTCTTTTTCTTTACCTCATCATATAAATCGGATATAGTCTTACAGCACATACTAAGAACTTCTTTTATCATCCGATATACCGTTCTTTGGGATATTAGCATCATACCTTCTTTTGATAGCTTTATATTCAATCTATCCATAAGATATGACACATTGAATTTGATAGTTCTTTTTTTAGTTACCTTATATATCTTATTTATATTTCTGTTTCTAGCTGAGAATATTATTTTTGATAACATCTTGACTCTATTTAATTTACGACTTTTGTTAGCCATCCATCTTCTGGTATTCGAATCAAGATTTTTATCAAGGCAGGTATATACAGATTCTCCTTTCTTTACAAACATATCCTTTATCCTTGGGGTCTTACTAGCCCTATGCTTGTATTTTATGATATCCGATAAAGCTATCATAATCTCTCCTTCAGCCCAAGCCTTTAAGCTTATAAGCTGGTAGTTCATATCCTCATGAGAATCCCTTAACACATGACGGTAGCAGAAATAAGCGCATCCATCTGATAGGATATCAATAAAATCTTTGGTATTGATCTCTATCTGATCTCTATTCCCGCCATGCATTCTATTTCTTAGAAACACATGTTTGAATACGTTTATGATAATAAGATATATCATTGCCATCTTACATTCATCACTGATCTGAATACCTGATCCATGATACTCCTCATGTTTCAATGAATATTTTATAGCTGTCACTTTTTTGCCTTCTTTATTGGTAACAGGTTTGAAATCGACTGGGCATATAAGTGACCCGGCTGGAAGTTTTACGCATCCTAGCTCATCTTTTTTGGCCTGAATATTACGTGGAGTATATCTTTCGGTAAGAATCTTATCGAAATTTGATTTCATTATATGTAAAATTCCTATCTTTGTTCCCATAGTATATTTTATTTGCTGCGAATATACAAGTTTCATCAATACGAAACAAGTTATTCGGATGGATGGGTAGCCTGGGAAGGTCGCCCATTTGTTGTTTATACGAAATTGTCGTAATAAAATTGGGGGGGTAAACTCCTGTGTTTGTGAAAGATCATTTTTGACACCACACTTGTTACGCGCGCGTTAATAGGTATATTTATTAAATATAATTAACTCTATAAACATATTCTACTTACTAATATCTCTATCCGTACACAGAACCTCTCCTGGCGTCGAGTTCCTGTGTACTCCACTTAAAGTCTCTATTTAATAAAACATTGCTTTTTACCGCCAAGGTATGGTGCCGTCAGGCAGGATACCGCAGGCTAAACATGGTAGAAGCCGTATCCTATACCGGAATCCGGGACCCCGGTAGGGGGGATCGGGTGGAGCAGAAGCCAAAGAAGAAAAAGCGAGGTCTTGTGCGATCGCTCACGCTCCGGCCGTCCGTATCTTCTACGGCAGGCCCCATCGCCCCAAGGCTTCCCATTTCCCCTTGGCTTTATATCCCATAGCTTGGGAGGAAGGAATCCAAAGGGAAAAAGGTAAGGTCGTATGCGGTCGCTCACGCTCCGGCAGGCTAACATAACTCTACCGCCGTCCATGTCGCTAGGGCCAGCCATTCTTTATTTGGATACCTGAAGCCATGTCCTGTAAGGTCAGTGAGGATGAAGAAGGCAGAAAGACCCAAAAGGGAAAAAGGTATGGCTGTATGCCTAGAGGTACGGATCAGGTCATCTACCTCCGTCCATGTCAATAGCGAACCTCTGGCGGCATTGTCCGGTATGACGGCGGTAGCCTTACCTTGGGTGTCCCTGCGTTTCCCACACTAACCTTTTCCCCTTTGGATGCCTTGGGCTATATCATGGGACGATAAGAAGCCAAAAAGAAAAAAAGGAGTGGTCGCATCCCGTGAGGCAGGATAAGGCTGTCCCCCGCCGTCCACGCGCGTAGCGTACGTTAACTTCACTGTCCTTGCTATTGCAGCCAGCCGTAGACATACATGGCTTCGTTCGTTCTATCCCACTAGCATTTTCCCTTTGGATTCTCGTAAATACATGTTAGTCAGCATATATTACACTGATTATATCATATTTTGTTGACAATGATATTTTTTTAAAGTATTTTTGTCGAAAACTAATTTTGTATGGCCGAGCAGAGAAAAGCTTTCGTATTCGCGTTGCCTTACGATACTAGGTTGGATATGATCCAGCAGTTCTTAAGGATATACAACGGCTATCTGGATTCCAAGGGTAGAAGCTTGATCACCGAAAGGGCGATAAACTTACTTTCTTTCTACATCAACTACGGATACTCTGATGATACCAGGGCTAAGTACATGGATTGTCATGGGCAGAAGGAGTCTTACATCGCTGTCCTTAACAATGAGTTGAAGCGTGGTGGTTTTCTGGTGGACAAGAAGAACGGGAATTTCCGTACCCGTGAGTTGTCTATTGAGATGAGAAGCCTACGTAACTATTTCGTTCTTGACGGGGAGGGTGATGATACCCGTGTAATGGGATTCGTATTCAAGAGAAACAAATTGGATATTGATGGGTAGGAATCTTATTTCATTCGATAGGGATATCGTTGATGAGGTGGTAAGAAGATCTGATGGGAAGTTCACCAAACAACAGGTAGAGTGGTGCATGAAAGCATCCGTATCTTACATCCATCATCTAGCTAAGTATACTGACAATATATCTATCAGAATACCGTTTATCGGATACGTTATATGCAATCTTCGTGAGATGCGTGTAAGGCGTGATAAGATACGCCGGATATTTGTCAAGGAAGGTAATCGTTATCCGGATGAAAGGATGCCTATTGAGCTTGATTGTCTGGATAAGAAGATTAATGCGATAGAGGATATGGAGGGGTTGAAGAACGGAGATCCTCTTATACGTGATAACCATGAGGCCATGTATCAATGTCGGTATGGAATGACATGGGAACAATTACAGGATTTTCAACAAAAACAATTTAAGAAATAATATGCAAACAATTGGTAAAGCCCAAGTAATAGCCCAAGCTTGGGAAGACAGTTTATTGGGTAGGATTCCTAAGGATAAGAAAGATTATCCCGAATGGTATAAGAATCGTCTTGAATTATGCAAGAAATGTCCTAAGAACTCTTCTAATATAGCTTTCTTTAAGTTACCAGCTAAGGTATTGCTGCAAAGATTGATGGGAAGACAGGCATGTTCGTTGTGTGGTTGTTTTATCAAGGAGAAGGCTTGGATGAAGACCGAGGTATGCCCGTTGAAGTTCGTGGAAGGAGAGAAAGCTAAATGGAATGCTATGGAGGTGATAACAGCCGATCATAACGATTTTAATATCGAGTGCCCTAACGATTCCTTTGATATAGGACTGACGGATGATGAGAGCGAGTTTTATCTAAATATTTTTGATCAGAAAATAGGTGATAAGATAGAAATCGTGTTATTTATTACCCATAAAGATGGTTTCCATGTCAAGGAGCATCATCTTGGATGTGGATGTATGGGAGACGTGTCATATAACAAACATCCTGACAATGAGAATAGAACTATATTTAGGATGACGTTGGATACCTCAAAATATACGGAAGGTCATTTTGAGAAACATCTATCTCTTATGGGTTATACGAAGGATGATCCTGAACGTAATTTCAAACATTTCCCGCTACGTATTATAGGGGAAGCTTATAAGTAAATACTATGCGAAGTCCCGTAAGAAGTAAGATAGATGATCGTATCCATGCCCTTATTGTCATGGAAGTCGGATGCCGTGAGTTGCCTGAATATTCGTTGGGTGATATACTTTACTCCGCTTTAAGGAGAGTTGCTAAGGCTAATGGTGGTAACGTACGCTTCTTGCGGGATGTTAGTACCAGGGATTTATTAAGAATAATAGATCAGAGTATCAGTGATGAGATCGAGTTAAACAACAACGATTATAATGCGTAATATGGAAGATAAAGATATAAAAACAGAGATCAGGGATTATCTTAAAGAAGAGGCGGATACCCATATAAGGCATTGGATAGCCATAAAGCGTGAGAGCAAGCGTCTGTATAGCGATATTGAGGATAGGACTAAGAAGATAGCCCTTAAATCATCTTCGTTGATAAAAGAGGAGGATTTTGTCGTTCTTCATGAGATGACCCATAAGATACAGATGTTGAATATAGAGGCTGTAAAAGTCAATTCTAGGTTGATGTTCATAATCCAGTTGGCTACCAGCTTCGGTATGGATCTGGATTTAGATACGACATATGCGTCCACCGCCAAGGGCATTATAGAAGACAGGACATCTGGATTTGTGTTTTATGATGACAAGGAACGTCTGAGATATGCCGACAAGGAGCTTGAGGATATGTTCCATGACATGAGCGTGACGGAAGTAAGTAAGATCGGGGTTGTTCAGTCTTATAAGCTTCTTATGAAACAGTATAACGAGTTTAAGGATATGAAAGCCAATGCCACAGGGAAGACGAAAGCCGACGAGTAAGGACGCTGATCGGGTCAATGATAATCTTGAGGTCATAGCTAAGGCCATAAACGACGCTAAGACTTATATTGATAAACATCCTTGGGATAAGGAGAAGCCGGAGGATATGGCTAGGGCATTTGACTTCATATCAAAATTAATCGATAAGATAAATACATGGAATGATTCTTATATGGAGAAGAGCGGGATCATGGATGTATATAGGTCTGTAAGCAATGTCCAGAAAAAGGAACGTAAGGGTCAGGTTTCTGGTGGAATCGAGTCTGTTTTAAAGGATATTATGAAATGAGTTTAAGCACGAGTCCAGAATTTTATGTAAACATGAAGAATCCTCCAGTGTGGAACGATTTGTTTGGCTGGGAGGATCAAGATGATGATGTTAAGCAGTTCTTTACAGAGGAGGCTTATAAGGTCAAGAACGGGATAACTATCAACGGTACGTTCATCCCGCCATGGCTTTATTGGCATGTTAATTTCTTTCCCGTATTCCAGGATCTTCCAAACGGGGAACGTGTGCCAGCGATCAGTCGTTTGCGTGACAATGAATGGTTTTTCGCCGAGATGTACCAACGTGCCCGTCAGGAGAAGAAAGGGTTAGGGATGTTCGGTACCCGTCGTTTTGGGAAGGCCCTTCTGGACTCGGAGCTGATATATACTCCTTATGGGCCTAAGAAGATAGGGTTCGCTGATATCGGGGATATCATATATGGCGATGATGGTAAGCTTACGACTATAGTAGGCGTATACCCTCAAGGGTTCGTTGATATGTATAAGGTGACGTTTGAGGACGGGCGCAGTATAGTATGTTGCGGTCAACATCAGTGGAAGGTTAAATATCATGGTGATTATAAAGTCATGAGCACTATGGGTATCATCCACTCTGACTTCCAGAAGATGACTATAGACATAGGGGAGGCCGTGGATTTCCCCGAGCGGCGGTGGCTGATGTCGCCCCAGCTCCTTGGGTCTCTGACCGCCTCTTTCCTTTGTGGATCTACCGACAGGATCTTTGAGCTAAGCAAGAAGGAGATGGATGATGTCATTTATTCATCCAAAAAACAGAAAGAGTTATTTATAAGCTCGTTCATGAAGATCGCTTGCGGTATAAGCACCGGCGATGATCGTTTTAAGGTTGTTTACAAAAGTGAGTATATTATATCCTTCGTAAGAAGAATATTCTGGTCTATGGGATATTATTGCGTCATGGATGGTGATGATATGTATATATCCAAGACCCATAACAGACTTAGGATATCCGATATAGATTATTACGGGAAGTATAAGGCTACTTGTATTGAGGTAGATAATAAATCTCATCAGTTTCTTACTACCAATTTTGTCGTATCCCATAATACGACCATCATGTCATCACTTCTCCAGATGAACGCTACCATGACGATCGGGCTTAGCCATTCCGTGGTAGGTTTCAGCGATAGCGATTTATCTAATATAGGTGAGTATTGTGAGTATGGTCTTGATCATGTGCATCCTTTTTTCAGGATTAACAGGACCAAGACCGATTGGAGTTCTGGTGTCACCTTAGGCAAGCGTATGTCCAACGGGGTTCGTGATGTTCATGCCATAATATCCATAGCCAACATCAACATGGGTAGGAAGACATCCACACAGAAGACTGCCGGTCTGACCCCCGCCACGGCTATTTTCGACGAGGTAGGTAAGGGACCTATCAAAAAGCCGTACACTGCCGCCATGCCGTCATACGACACTCCTTACGGCTGGCGTCTCAGTCCGATCTTGGCTGGTACCGGTGGTGAGGTGGAATTATCCAAGGACGCTCAGGAGATGTTCTCTGATCCTGATACATACAATCTTCTGGTCATGGATTGGGATATTTTAAATCGGAGAGCCATGAAAGGGAAAACATGGAAAGAACGGAAATGGGCGATGTTTGTCCCCGGTCAGATGGCTAACTCCGGTGTCAAGAGAACGATAGGGTTAGGTCATTATTTGGATAAGCCTGACGACAAGAAGCTTAATAAGATTAAGATTGATGCCACGGATTTTGAAGCCAGTACCAATAAGCTTAACGAGGAACGGAAGAAGCTATCTACGAAAGATAGGGTAGCTTATACCTCTCATACCATGTTCTATCCTTTTACGATTGATGACTGTTTTTTAAGCTCGTCCCAGAACCTATTCCCGGTAGAGTACGCTATCAAGCATAAGAATGATCTCCTTGAGTCGGGTCAATATAGCGGCATGTTGTGTGATGTTTTTCTTGAATCGGGCAATAAGCTTGGTACTACGAAATCTAATAAACAGCTAGCTGGTTTTCCGTTTAGTGGAGGTGTTATTGATGCTCCTGTCCAGATATTCGAGATGCCTCAATCTAATAGGTTTGATGATTATGTTTATGTAGCTGGTCTTGACGGGTATAAACAGGCCAAATCAGATACAGCTTCACTAGGTACGTTTTATATATTCAAGAGACGTGTAGGTATTCGTGATCCATATGCCTATAGAATAGTTGTGTCATATGCCGCTCGTCCATCATCCATAGATCAGTTTTGTCGTACGTGCGAGGTACTTCAGAAAGGATATGGTGCTATATGTCTTATGGAGAACGCTGACCAGATGTATGAACAGTACCTTAACCGGAAGAGTGGTATGCCTGCTTCTTTTTTCTTATTCGCTGGTGAGGCAATAGCCAATAAGTATGTGAAGGCCGGCTCCCGGCAGAACAGCAAGCTGGGGCTATACCCGACCCCCGGCAACCAGAACCTGCTCTTCTCCTGCGTGGTGGATTATTGCTGGCAGGATTTCGTTGTCGGTTATGATGATCAGACTGGTCTTGATATAACTGTCAAGGGTATTGAGCTGATCGATGATATAGCCCTATTGGATGAGATAATACAGTATAAGCCCGGATTGAACGTCGATAGGATAATAGCGTTCGGGCATGCGTTGGTTCTCGCCAGATATTTTGACGATAACAATTACATGCCTAAATCGAAGATCGAGGAGATGAATAATGCCCGCAAGGAAGACGCTTATAAACACCATGAGGTATATGCCTCTGCCTTTGGATCGGTATCTATAGGAGCTTTTAGGTAAATGAATGTCAATTAAACGCCTATCTTTGTTGTAAATAAAATTGAATAATCATGGAAGTGTTTAATAGAGATCATTCGTTTCCAGCAAAAGGAGCGTTATTAGGATTACCTCCTCAGGCTATTTCCACGAAGAAAAAGAACAGGAAATGGAAAGAGGATTGTATGGACGCTCTTGAGGTGATAGGATTAAAACAATATGATCGTAACCAAATGTACCGTGACTATTATCTGATGGCGGATGGTAAGTTATCTTTTATGGAGATGGCGGATGTCATCCCTCAGCTAAGGAACGTGCAGAAGCTAAGGAGTGATATAAGAATCCCTTCTTTCTTGAAGCATTATGATATCATAGGTGGTATCGTAAACGCTTTTGAGGGATGGCTGACAAACCTACAGGATAAGTATACGGTTAACGAGGTAGGGGATATGGCTATAAGTGAGTATGAGGATACGATGTCAAACTTACTTCATCGTCATATACAAGAACAGTGGGATATTATCGTTAATCAGCGTCTTGTGGAGGCCGGTCTTGATCCTACATACAATGAGTTTAATTCCGAGGAGGAGCGTCAGGCTTATGTTCAGCAAATCCAACAGGCCAAGGCGTCTATGACCCCTGATGATATCCAGAGGTTCATGAGTACAAGATGGAAGACGCAGGCGGCGGTATGGGGAGATCATACGATCGAGGCTGATCGTAGCCGGTTTTATATGGATGAGCTTGACAGGGAGAATTACAGGGATCGTCTTCTTAGCGGAAAGATGTTCCGGAACCATTTCGTTGGCTTCGACTATTATCGTCCGGAGGTATGGAGTCCGATGGAGGTTTTCCATCCTGATGTGAAATACCCGCAATATGGATCTTATGTAGGCCGTCTTCATTATTACGAGGGTGTTGAGTTGATATCAAGATACGGCCATAAGATGACGGCCAAAGACAAGCGTCGGATTATGGGAGGTGACGATGATTATGAGGGATGGGTATCTAATGACGGTGCTAGGTATGATTGGAAGAAAAAGAAACCGTCTATTACCGGTATGTATGAGAATGAGGTTATTCCATGGAAAGGATACCATGACTATGAGTCTATAGTCGCCGCTGAGGACTATTATGGTGTGCCGATGGGAGAGTACCATACCTTCGGACCTGACGGGGAGGAACACACCCAACCCCGCTTCTTACCCCGCTTCCATCCCTTTGGATATTTCAACTCCGGTATGGCCGATGGTAAGAGATATGAGATAGACTCTCGCCTTTTTAGGGTTATGGAAGGATATTGGGTATCCATGAAACCGGTATTCTTAATAACTTATATGACAGAGACCGGAATGGTTGATCAGGAATTTGTAACCGATGAGTTGCTCCCGGAATTCTTGGAGAAGAATGGCATAAAGAAAGTAAAGAGGGTTATGGCCGATGCTGTTGGTGATCCTGAGGTGAACACCTATATCTTGGAGTATGTTCCTGAGGTTAGGTTTGGAGTTAAGATCACCGGAGGTAATTTAATGGATAAGCCTATATATATCGGTGGGGATCCAATACCTCATCAGATACATGGTGACAGCAGTCTGTATGATTATGTCATTCCGGTTTCTGGATTTATAGGGGCCAGTCTCGCTGATCGCATACAACCGTTCCAGATGATGTATAACCTTGCTATGAATCAGCTATACAATAACGCCGAGAAGGAGATCGGTAAGTTCTTCTTAGGTGACTTGGGATTCCTGCCTACTGAATATAAGGATATGATGGACAAGAAGGGCGCTTTAGCTACTTTTATGCAGATCGTTAAGTCTGTATCGTTTATGGGTGTAGGTGGTAATGATACGAATAATCCTTACCAGAATCCGCAGATGAGTAGCATATATAACCAGTTTGGTGTATATGATCTTACTAATACGGATCAGATAAGATCCCGTATGGAAATGGCTTCTTACGCCTATATGATGGCTTATAGGATGATAGGTATATCCGAACAGGCAATGGGTCAGTCAACCAGATACGAGAGTTCTACGGGCGTAAAACAGGGGGTTAACGCTACCATGTTACAGACCCAGACTTACTTTAATGATTTCGATGACTTCAAGAAACGGACATTGGATATTCATCTAGCCGTGGCTCAAGTATGCCAGAAGGAAGGATACGATTGGACCGTGATGTACAGGAACAGCGATCTGTCCTTGGCTTACGTCAGTCTTACGGATAATAGCTTGTCGTTACGTCATCTTAATGTTATGGCTGTCTCTAATTCCAAGAAACGTCTGGAATTGGAGAATTTGAAACAATATATATTACAGACAAATACGTTAGGTAATGACTTACTTGATATCACTAGGATGATGAGCGCCAACTCAACGGCTGAGATGAATCAGATCGGAAGGGATGCTAGATCTTACGCCGATCGTGTAAGGCAGGAAGAATACCAGAATCAACAGCGACTTGTCCAGCAGCAAGCTGAGGCCGATCAACAGGCTCGTAATGATGAGCATGAGAAGGATAAGGAGCTGGCTTATATCAAGGGCAACTTCGACTTAAGGGGTAAGAGCATAATGGCCGCTGGTCAAGCGGCTAGGACCGAGAACAACTCTGAAGGCATGGATTATGTCGAGGCTATGGCTGATAGGGCTTTAAAGGAAAGGGATCTTGATATCAAGGAAGAGGATATGAGAACCAGACAGGCTAACGCCGAGGCTGAGCGAAGATCTCGTGAGGAGATAGAGAAAAGGAAGTTGGAATTAAAAGAAAAGGAGATAGACGCTAGAAACAAACGTTCTGATACAGATAGGTTTACGTCGATGATAAACAAGAATTGATTACAAGTTTTGTAAATATTTTTACAAAATCTGTAATCAT
>OKTP01000207.1_pt1 | contig 26925 bp, 22 predicted proteins | sample 1606291 | NCBI WGS metagenome assembly OKTP01 (sample SAMEA3879558, study PRJEB24766) | human gut metagenome | biome: human-associated habitat; feature: feces | place: USA | collected 1985/1987
GCCCAGCCAGCAGAACTACATCACCAATTCCAATGCCGGTGAGGGGCTGATCTTCTACGGCTCGACCATCGTTCCCTTCAAGGACGATTTCCCGAAGGACACCCAGCTCTACCGCATCATGACCACCCGTTTGGAAGAAACCGTACAGAACTAAGGAGGATTTTGAATATGAACAACAAGATGATTACCATTCCCTACGCGGACGCTATCGAATACGGAGAGAACACCTCCGCGCTGTTTAAGGCTCTGTGGGAGCTGACCGATCTTATCCGGCTGGAAAGCGACCTCAAGAAGCATCACCGCGCCTACCTCCATGTGAGGGAGGACATCGACGAAAAGGTTAAGGAGGCGCGTCAGATTATGACCAAGGTATCTGTGGATATGATCGACTTTTACTTCAATGTTGATGTTTCTGAGTGCAGCAACAGCGATGAGAATACCCCTTTCGTTGACGCGGGTGATGATGAAGCCGTATCTATCCCCAAGGACAAGTATGAGCTGATGATCGACGATCTGCTCACGATGTCCGAAATCATTCAGTGCGTCGCAGATATGCGCACGCAGGATGTGAAGGCAATCCGCGAGTTCGGCAAGTTCGTCCCCGCCTTTGCCGCCTTTGAGAAGAACCGCCTGAGCCTCTATCGTGAGGCGGCGAAGGAAGCCGAGGAAATCTTCGACCGTTGGGCAGACGAGATTGACGATCTCGACGAGGACTTCATGGAAGATGAGGACTATGAGCCGGACGAGTATTACTCCGACTGATGCCCATTGAAATGTTGTCGGGTTTCACAGCCAACATTTCAATGGAAACACAAATCCAACAGAACAGGAGGTACACCACCATACAACTTGACATCATTCATACCGGCGATTGCCTTGAAATCCTGAAAACTCTGCCCGATGACAGCGTTCATTGCTGTGTGACGTCCCCTCCGTATTACGCACTCCGCGATTACGGCATGGAGGCTCAGATCGGCAGAGAGACAACGCCGAAGGAATATATCTCGCGCCTGACGGAAGTGTTTACCGAAGTCAGGCGCGTTTTGCGTCCGGATGGAACGCTCTGGCTGAACATCTCGGACACCTACGCCGGGAAGGGCAATCAGGGTGATTTTGTTGATCCGAAGAACCCCAACGGCAGAAACGGTCAGGCTGTGGCTCTCAACAATAAGGTTGAGGGCTGCAAGCCGAAGGACATGATCGGTATTCCGTGGATGCTGGCTTTTGCCCTCCGCGATACCGGCTGGTATCTGCGCAACGACATCATCTGGATGAAGGATAACCCCATGCCGGAGAGTGTGAAAGACCGATGCGCCCGCTGCTATGAGCATATTTTCCTGTTCTCAAAGTCCAAGAAGTATTTCTTTGACTACAAGGCAATCTCCGAGCCGATTGCTCCCGCAACGGCAGAACGCCTCAAGCGCGGCATGAAGGGCGGCAACAAATACGGTAAGCCCGTTCCCGGTCAGCCTCAGCCGCAGTCCATCAATCGTCCGCGTGAGCATGGCGAGATTAAGGACGCAGACATCAATCCGCTCCGCAACAAGCGCGATGTCTGGAAGATCAACACCGTCCCCTTCAAGGGCGGTCACTATGCCGCCTATCCTCCGAAGCTGGTTGAAACCTGCCTTCTCGCCGGTTGTCCCGAAGGCGGTATTGTGCTTGACCCGTTCATGGGAAGCGGCACAACCGGCATGGTTGCCTCACAGATGGGGCGGCATTTTGTAGGCGTAGAGCTGAACCCAGAATACACCGAGCTTGCCTACAAGCGGATCGGAGGTGAAATCTGATGTCCAAGGAACCGGAACTCAAAGCCCGCGACAAGGTTGTTCTGCGGATGAAGCGGGAGGGCGCGGTTGAGGAAAACCTGACGGCTGGCACCGAGCAGCGTGTGTCAAAGCGGCTGGAAGATGCGGAGCTGGTGAAGCCCGCTGAGACAGCAGAACCTTCCGAAGCTCTTTCCCCAGAGGAACAGAAAAAGGTACAGATGCGCCGTCAGCAGCGTCAGTTTCAGGCGGAACACGCTGAGGATAATAACACTCAGCCGCCCTCGGAAACGTCCGTCACAGAAGAGAAAAGGACAGAAAATCCACCCCAGAATGTACCTGAACCGCTGCCTTCGGAAACGCCGTTCAAGCCTCCAACTTTAGAGCAGCACGGCGTTTCTTCTCATACCGGCACGGTGATTGCCGAAACGGTTGTCACACACAAGCTGCGCAAGACCTCTGCGGTTGAAGCAGTGGATGCGGATGCTATTCTCACTCAAGCGGCGGAAACCGCCTCTGCAAAGCCGGTCTCGGACGATGCCGCCCCGCCCACGAAGCGGATGCAGAAGCTCGAAAGGAAGTCCGAGAAGGCGCATGAGCGTCTGGATGCCGCCCGTGAGAAGCTGCCCACGCACAAGGTTCTCAAGAAAGAGCGTGTCTTCGATGAAGAGACCGGCAAGGGCAAAACCCGCCTTCATTTTGAGGATGAGCTGAAAAAGCCCAAGGGCAAAGGCAAGCTGCAATTTGAAGCAGATAAAACCGTCCGCAAGGTCGGTGACACCCTCGCTTCCGGCATTCACGGCAAAATCCATGAGGTCGAGCAGGAAAACTCGGCGGTTGAGGCGGCGCATAAAACAGAGATTGCCGCTGAGACCGCTGCGAGGCATTTCCGTCATCATCGGGAAAGCAGCGTCAACAAGCCTTATGAGAAGGTCTCTAAGCTGGAACATAAGGCGGATGCTGCTGATGCAAAGCTCCAATATGAGAGGAATCAGCAGGAGCATCCTGAGATGAAGAAGCAGAACATGAACAAGCACTACCAGAAGCAGAGCATTAAGAAGGAATATGCCGCCGCTCGAAATGCCGGTTCTCAGACTGCCGGGACTGCCACAAAAAGCACCGGCAAGAAGCTCGGTGAGAAGGCGTCCGACAAGATCAAGGAGTTCTTTGAGAAGAACAAGAAGGTCTTCATCTGGATCGGAGTCGGAATTGCCCTTCTCGTTTTACTCGGCGCCGGAATCAGCTCGTGTTCGATGCTCACCTCTACCGGTTCGTCGGTTATCGCTTCTTCTTACCTCAGTGAGGATGATGCGATGCTGGGCGCAGAAGCGCAGTATTGCCAAATGGAGCAGGAGCTGCAACGCTATCTCGACACCTACGAAAGCACTCACAACTACGATGAATACCACTTCGATCTGGACGATATTGAGCATGACCCCTATGTGCTGATCTCCATTCTCTCGGCTCTCCATGAGGGCGAGTTCACGCTGGATGAGGTGCAGGGTACGCTCCAAATGCTGTTTGAAAAGCAGTACATCCTCACCGAAGAGGTTATCATCGAAACCAGATACCGCACGGAAACCGACACATGGACGGACGCAGACGCCAACACGCACACGGAAACCTATCGCGTCCCGTATGACTACTACATCTGCAATGTGAAGCTCGAAAACTTCAATCTCTCCCACGTCCCGGTCTACATCATGTCTCAGGAACAGCTTTCCATGTACGCGACGTATATGTCGGTGCTGGGCAACCGCGAGGATCTGTTCGGTGACTCTCCCTATGTGGACAAGTACATCACAAATCCTCCTGCCGACTACGATGTCAACCCGGAATACTTGAACGACGAGAAGTTTGCGACACTGATCACCGAGGCGGAAAAGTATCTCGGCTATCCGTATGTGTGGGGCGGCTCCAATCCCGACACGTCCTTTGACTGCTCCGGCTTTGTCAGCTATGTTCTCACGAACAGCGGGCTTGTGAACACCGGGCGGCTGGGCGCACAGGGGCTTTACAACGTCTGTGCGCCGGTCTCAAAGGCGAATGCACAGCCCGGTGATCTCATCTTCTTTGTCGGGACGTATGACACCCCCGGTGTGTCCCACGTCGGCATTTACGTCGGTGATGGGGTCATGATCCACTGCGGCGATCCCATTCAGTACACATCCATCAACTCTTCCTATTGGCAGCAGCATTTCTACGCCTTCGGAAGACCCGCCTATTAAAAGAAAGGAGTTTTGCATGAATCCCAAGTATCAGAAAGTCCTCTCCGACATTGAGAAGGCTGAAAAGAAGAAGTCCGAAATCGAAGGACAGCTCAAGGAGCTGTACGACAAGAAGACGGAGCTGGAAAACCTTGAAATCATCAACACTGTGCGCTCTATGGTGATGGACAAGGATCAGATCATGGCGTTCCTGTCTTCCATGAAGGGCGGCACCAAGCCCGCTGAAAATACGGAGGTAATCGACAATGCGTAAGAAGTTTCGTTTTCTGACCGTCCTTGCGGTCTGCGTCATGGTTCTGTCCTGCTTCTCGGTGACGGCGTTTGCCTACGCCGATGATACCGAGCAGAACCTTCCCGTTACGGAGGCAACTCAGCCGGAACAGCAGCCTGAGACTACTCCCGCGCCGGAAAAGCCGAAGGGTGAGCCGATTGACGATGAGGGCAACGCCTACACCCGCGACTTGCTCTATGACAAGGCAACCAACAAGCAGTTCATCACCGTCCAGACGAAGAACGGCAACACCTTCTATATCGTCATTGACTACGATGCACCCATCAATGAGGACGAGGAACAGTATCAGACATACTTCCTCAACATGGTCGATGAGAGCGACCTGCTTGCACTGCTGGATGAAGACACTGCGGCTGCTATGACCACCTGTAACTGCAAGGAAAAGTGCGCTGCCGGTCAGGTCAACACAGACTGCCCGGTCTGCAAGACCAACATGAGTGAATGCACCGGCACAGCCCCCGTTACACCTGAGCCGGATAAGGGAGCAGAAACCGATGTCCCCGCCCCTAAACCCGAAAAGAAATCCAACATCGGCATGATCTTCGTCATCTTTGCCCTTGCCGGTGCTGCGGGTGCAGCTTATTACTACATCAAGTTCGTCAAGGGCAGAAAGCCCAAGGATGAAGATATGGACTTCTTTGATGATGAAGGCTACGAGGAAGAGCCGTACATCAACGAGGATGATGAGCCGCAGATTGCGGAGGATGCTGAAACGGATGGTGATGAAGATTGATCTTAGTCATTGCTGAAAAGCCCAGCGTTGCCCAGTCCATCGCAAAGGTGCTGGGCGCAACGTCCCGAAAGGACGGCTATATGGAGGGCGGCAATTACATCGTTTCGTGGTGCTTCGGTCATCTGGTGGAGCTGGCAGACGCCAGCTCCTACGATGAGCGGTATGCCAAGTGGCGGTATGACGATCTGCCCATTGTTCCGGAAAGCTGGATGTTTGAGGTCACGAAGGACAAAGCACAGCAGTTCAAGGTGCTGTCCGCTCTCATGAAGGACAAGCGCGTCGCCGAGCTGGTCTGCGCAACCGATGCAGGGCGCGAGGGTGAGCTGATCTTCCGGCTGGTCTACAACAAAGCCGGATGCAGCAAGCCCTTCAAGCGTCTGTGGATCAGCTCGTTGGAGGACTCCGCCATCCGCGAAGGCTTCCAGCATCTCCGGGACGGCAAGGAATATGACCGCCTCTATGATGCAGCACTCAGCCGCTCGAAGGCGGACTGGATTGTCGGCATCAACGGCACCCGCCTGTTTACCACGCTCTATCACAAGAAGCTGGTGGTCGGGCGCGTCCAGACGCCGACCCTTGCAATGCTGGTGGAGCGTGACGGGAAAATCTCCACGTTCCAAAAGGAGAAGTATTTCAACGTCCACGTCGGCAAGGGCGATCTGACCGCCGATCTGGAAAAGGTCAAAACCGAAGAGGAAGCAAAAAGAATTGCGGCGGCTTGCGAGAAAAAGCAAGCCGTCGTTTCTTCTCTCAAGCGGGAGACGAAAACCGTCAATCCTCCGAAACTCTACGATCTGACCACCTTGCAGCGCGAGGCGAACCGATACTACGGCTTCACCGCCCAGCAGACGCTCGATCTCGTTCAGACGCTCTACGAAAAGAAGCTCCTGACCTATCCGCGCACGGACAGTCAGTTCATCACGGATGATATGGAGGACACTGCCCGTCAGGTCATTTCCATCGTCTGCCGCCAGCTTCCGCTTTTCTCCGATGTTTCAGTCACTCCGGACATTGTCCGCGTAACCGACAACAGCAAGGTCACGGATCACCATGCCATTCTCCCGACCGTCCAGCTCGAAAAGCAGGATGTTTCGGCGCTCCCTCAGTCGGAGCAGAAAATCCTCAATCTTGTTGGGATGCGCCTTCTGTGTGCGACCGGCGAGAAGCACACTTACGCAGAAACGCAGATCACGCTCTCCTGCGAGGGCTATGCGTTCAAAGCCAAGGGCAAGACCGTCGTTCAAAACGGCTGGAAAGCCATTGAAGAGCTGTTCAAGGCATCCCTCAAGACGAAAGAAAAGGATGATCCCGTGAAGTCCCTGCCCGAAGTCCATGAGGGCGATGCTCTGGATGGTGTATCTGCCAGCGTCACCGAACACTTCACGACACCCCCGAAGCAGTACACGGAAGACACGCTCCTGTCTGCGATGGAGACTGCCGGAAACGATCAGTTTGATGATGACACCGAGAAGAAAGGTCTTGGAACACCCGCGACCCGCGCCGGAATCATTGAAAAGCTGGTAAAGTCCGGCTTTGCAGAGCGTAAAGGCAAATCCCTCATTCCCACAAAGGACGGCTGCAACCTTGTCTGCGTCCTGCCGGAACAGATCACTTCTCCCGCAATGACGGCGGAATGGGAAAACACGCTCATGGAGATTGAACGCGGCAAGGCAGATGCGGACGCCTTCCTCAGCGGCATTGTCCGGATGACCGGGGATCTCGTGAAAGCCTATCCCTTCCTCTCCGATGCCGAAGCCCAGCGTTTCGGCACGGGGAAAGAGGAAATCGGCAAATGTCCCCGCTGCGGCTCTCCGGTCTACGTCGGTAAGGGCAACTTCTACTGCTCGAACAAGGAATGCTCCTTCTGCCTGTGGGAAGACAACAAGTTCTTTTCCAGCAAGAAAAAGAAGCTGACCAAGAGGATTGCAAAGGAGCTGCTGGACAAGGGCTGGTGCCGCGTGACCGGGCTTTACACGCCGAAGAAGCCTCAGCTCTACGATGCGGTGATCCGGCTGGATGACAGCGGCGGCAAATACGTCAGCTTCAAGATGGAGTTTGACCGATGAGCCGCCCGAAGTATGTTGCCTCTTGCAGCGGAGGCAAAGACAGCGTAGCGACGCTCCTGCTGGCTGCACAGCACAATGAGCCGCTGGACGAGGCGGTTTTCAGCGAGGTCATGTTTGATAAGGACACAAGCGGCGAAGTCCCGGAACACCGGGACTTCATTTATGACCGGCTCAAGCCCTTCTGCGAAAAGGAGCTGGGCATCAAGTTCACCATTCTCCACGCGGACAAGACCTACGATGAGGTGTTCCATCATGTCATCACCCGCGGACCTCATAAGGGCGAGGTTCGCGGTTTTGCGTGGGCTGGAATGTGCGCGGTCAATCGGGACTGCAAAATCCCGCCCGTCCGAAAGTACAATGCCGCGCTTTCTCCGGACACCGTGAGCTATGTCGGCATTGCGGGGGATGAGCCAAAACGCCTTGTGCGTCTGGACGGCGCGAAGAAGGTCAGTCTGCTTGCCAAATACGGCATGACCGAGGCGGACGCCTACAAGCTCTGTCAGGAACACGGGCTGCTTTCCCCAATCTACGCTCACTGCCGAAGAAACGGCTGCTGGTTCTGTCCCAACGCCAGTGACTCGGAGCTGCTGCACATGGTCACAAAGCACCCGGATATGTTTGACCGGCTGATTGAATGGGAGAACGAGGATAACATCTTCCATCGTCGGATGACGCGCAGAGAAACCCCGTCTGAGGTAAAGGCTCGTTTACTGAGCAAATCCCAGACGGGGTTTTCTTCGCCCAAAAGCAAATAAGAAATGGAGGTTTGAGATGGCTGAAAACAAAAATGCACAGCAAGTCCGCGAAATCACGGACAAGCTGGAACAGGGCATCAAGGAGCTTTTTGAATCCGAGCGGTTCAAGGAATATCTCCGCACGATGTCCAAGTTCTACAACTATTCCTTCAACAACACGCTGCTCATTGCGATGCAGAAGCCGGAGGCAACCTATGTTGCCGGTTATACCTCGTGGCAGCGCAACTTTGACCGTCAGGTCATGAAGGGCGAAAAGGGCATCAAGATTCTTGCACCCGCGCCGTACAAGGCGCAGGAAGAGCGTGAGAAGATTGATCCTTTGACGCAGAAGCCGGTGATCGGCGCAGATGGGAAGGCTGTCACGGAAACGGTTGAGGTCCTGCGTCCTGCCTTCAAGGTGGTAAGTGTCTTTGATGTTTCCCAGACGGACGGCAAGGAGCTTCCGGACATCATCGTCGATGAGCTGAAAGGCACCGTCGAAAACTACGAGGCGTTCTTCGATGCACTCAAGCAAGAGTCTCCCGTCCCCATTTCCTTTGAGGATATTCCGGGCGGCGCAAAGGGATTCTTCTCTCCGGTTGAAAGCCGCATTGCCATTCAGGAAGGCATGAGCGAAATCCAGACGGTCAAAACCGCCATTCACGAGATCGCCCATGCCAAACTCCACGCCGTCAACCCAGACGAGAAAACCGCCCCCGAAGACAAGAAGGATCGTCACACCAAGGAGGTTGAGGCGGAAAGCGTTGCATACACGGTCTGCCAGCGGTACGGCATTGAAACCTCGGACTACTCCTTTGGCTACATCGCCGGTTGGTCATCCGGCAAGGAAACCAAGGAGCTGAAAAGCTCTCTGGACACCATCCGCAAGACGGCGGCTGAGATGATCGAGGGCATTGACGCCAAGCTCAAGGTGCTGCTGGCAGAGAAAGCACAGACCGCAGAGAAGGAAGTCGAAGCTCCCGCAGATCCGATGCCGGAAGTCCCCATTTACCGCGAGACGGCGAATTACGCCTATGAAGCCGATGAGCTGGAGTCATATCGTGCTTCTCTCGCCGCAAACGTGGAATGCCGCCGTGCGATTGAAGCGGCGATCAGCTCCAACTACGGAGATAACCGGCTGGATGCGGATGCTGCCGTGAAAAGCGTCCTTGAGCAGTTCTCTCCGGAGCGCGTCCGGTATGTCCTCGCAAACACCATTCAGCAGAAAGACTTTGACGGGCGCATTCCCCAGCCCCTCAAGGAATGGGCGAAGAACGTTGAGGTCTGCCCGGAGAATGCCTCTCGCTTCCTTGTGGATAAACCCAATCCCGGACTGACGGCACTTTTCGTGGATGCGTTCCGTCAGCAGACTGAACCCCAGAAGGAAGTCACTTCTGAGAAAACAGAGGAAAGAGACCCGGAGGTCGTTGCATGGGAGAACGATGAGATTACCTCTATTGAGGTAAAAACCGTGGAGGTCAAGTCTCCCTTTACCCCCTTGCCGGAGGAAGCGGCAAAAGCACCGAAAGCGCACCGCCTGACTGCCGAAGAGAAGGAGATCAAAGTCGCCGTCATGGACACGCTCAAGGGGCAGATTGCCTATAACAACGACGGAATGCGGGCTTCCTACCGCGCCTCTAACCACTCCTTCAATCTGCTGGCACGGAACGGCGTCAGGATTGAAGGCAACACGGTCACGCAGAACGGTGAGCCGCTGTTCAAAATCCATCGCCGTCATGCGGCGCGGAAAACACAGGGCTGTTACCGTGAGCTGATGCCGACGCTGGAATACGTCAAGCAGGAGCAGAAGCAGGAAAAGCCCTCTATCCGCGATCAGCTCAAAGCTGCCGCGAAAACACAGCCGGAGAAGAAGTCCCCGGTCAAATCCAAAACACACGACATGGAGTTGTGAGAAAGGAGAAGCATGAAGAAATACACAGATGTTGACATCGTAGCGGAGCTGCAGAAGCTCGTGGACAGTCATGTGGACAGCTACAAGGAAGACTTTGACATCGACAAGCGCATCATCCTCCGCGCTGCCGAAAGCCAGAATCCCGAAGACAAGACGCTGATGTGGTTCTGCCGTCCGCATGGAACGCACTGCCTCAACGAAAATCAGGTCTTCATTCAAGGAACGCGGGATCACAACACCTTCCGTTTTTACGCAGAACAGACCTATGACGAGTGCATTGCCCGCGTAATTGTCCCGAAAGCCGTTAAGCGCGGCAAGGTCTTCGGAGATGTCTTTGAGATCAACTACCGGGAACAGGCGGCAAATGTGGCGCAGAACTCGGTTGCGCCGGATCATGACCGGCTGACCTTTGCAGATGGCTTTGTGCTGGACGCACCCTGCCGCAGCAGCTTCGATGCAGCAATGGCTCTCGTCGGTGAGCATGGCGGCGTACAAGCCCACCAGACGCTCCCGAAGGACGCGGATGCTCTGGCGGAAGTGCTGTCCAAGCAGAAAAGCCGCCGTGACAGACTGCCGGATGCAGAAAGGACAGAGACGCTTTCGCCTCTGCCCGTTGCAGAACTTCGGAAGTACGAGGCGGTCAAAAAGGCTCACCCTGACGCGCTGGTCTGCTTTGCCCAGAATGGCTATTTTGAGCTGTACGGCAAGGACGCGGAAAAAGCCGCGCCCCTGCTCGGCACAAAGCTCCTTGAGAAGAAGGTGCGCGGCAAGCCCTCCATGCCGGTGACCGGCTTCCGTGAAAGCGCATGGGTAGCCGGTTCTCACAAGCTCTGGAAGTCCGGCGCAGATGTCTTTCTCAGCAAGGACGGCGAGACCTTCAAGGAACTCAAAGCCGCAGATTACATTCCTGTCGGTGCGACGCTGAATGTGGATGGGATCAAGTGCAGAATCGACGCGGTTGATTTTGCCGCTGATGAAGTCCGGCTGACGAACATCGAGGATAAGAACCGTCCCATCCGCTTTTCTGAAAGCATCCAGTATGTCCGCGCCTATGTGGAAGACGCCGGAACTGCCATCTACGACACCATCCCGAAGAAGCCCGCTGCCCGTGAATCCATCCGCGACAAGCTGAAATCCGCGCAGAAAGCCCAGCCGCCTCACACACCGAAGCCGCAGAAATTGAAAGGAAAGGATATGGAACTCTGATATGAAAAACTTTACCGTGGAAGAAACCAACCTGATGTGCTGCTTCAACACGTCCAGCCGGAAGCGGCTGATCGACGATATGAAGAGCGTCACCCTGAACGACATGGACGGAGAGATCGCAGAGCTGATGTATAAGACCGTCCGGAAGCTCGAAGCCATGACCGACGCGGAGTTTGAGGAACTGTATATCATGCCGGACGGCATGGTGGATGACTGAAAGGAGGATGCCTATGCCCGTATTAGACGGTGATTTTGAAGCCTTCGTCACAAACCTTGGCAAGTACAACGAGGGTATGCTGGTCGGTGAGTGGGTGAAGCTGCCCACCACCGAAGAAGAGATGCAGAAGGTCTTTGAGCGCATTGGGATCGGCAAGCAGGATGAGTTCGGTCAGCCCTACGAAGAGTGGTTTATCACCGACTACGAATGCCCGATCTACGGTGTTCAGAAGATGCTTGGCGAGTACGAGAGCCTTGATAAGCTCAACTACCTTGCCGCTTTGATTGACGAGCTTTCCCTGAGCGATCAGGAAAAGCTCGTTGCCATTATGGAGGCTGGCTGCGATGAGGTCAGCGACATCGACGATCTCATCAACCTGACGTTCAATCTGGACTGCTACGACATCATGCCCGGTATCAACGATGAATCCGACCTCGGCTACTATTACGCCCACGAAGCTGGTATCTACTCTGAAAAGGATCTCGGTCCTCTGGCAAACTACATCGACTATGAACGCTATGGGCGCGACATTGCGATGGATGAGCAGGGACGCTTCACCGATGAGGGCTATGTCCGTGTCGCAAGCGAGAGGTGGGACAGGCAGTTTAACGGGGAGCTTGATGATATTCCCGACGAATACCGGATCACCGGCTCAGGGGAAGCCGTCGAGCGTGACAACACTATTGCCGTTCTCATCGTTGAGCCGGGCAAGGAGCCTTATGTGAAGGAGATTGACTCCGGTCTGGAGTCCTTGCAGCATGAGGTCGGCGGCTGCATCGAGGCGATTTATCCCTACGAAGACCCGGTTGCCTTAGTCTGCAATGAGGAAGGCAAGCTGGAAGGTCTGCCACTGAACCGCGCTCTGCGTGATGAGGACGGTGACATCTACGACGTTGTTGCCGGAACATTCATGGTAGTCGGCTTGACGGATGACAGCTTCGGCTCTCTGACCGTAGAGCAGATGCAGAAGTTCTCTGACCACTTCAAAGTGCCGGAGCAGTTTGTTAAGTTGGGCGATAAGATTGTTGCGATCCCCATGATCTCGAAGGAACAGCAGAAGCAGGAGAGCATCGAGCAGAAGGACTTTGAGATGAACGCCGATACCTCCGGTCTGACGGTTGCCGGTCACATCGGGACGTGGCACACCATTGACCAGCACGAGGTCGGCGGTCACAGCTTTTATCTGATGGAGCATGACACCTACGGCGATGAAGCTGCCTGTATCATTGTCGATGAGCGCGGCAAGCTCGTCCTTGATGATGTCTACAACGGCTTTGACGATGACACGCTCCGCCTTCTCGACCTTGAGGTCAAGGAAGTGCCGGAAATGCCCGATCCCGCGCTCACTGTTCAGGATATGAAGGACTACGGCTACGCATGGGCTGGCGTTCTTCCCGCTGGGCAGGAGGCGGCAGAGAAGGCTTTGGAGAAGGGCTGCGAGGTTTACCGTCTCTATTCGGATAACACCGAGGGCTTGTGCGTAGATGCCAAAGAGATTGCCGATCATGCGGCAAAGGGCGGAATGCTCGGTATCAGCAAGGAAAGCTGGATGGCAGCTCTTGAGAAGGAAAACTACCTCAAGGCGGCGGAGATGTCGATGGAGGATGACTACGGCATGATTGATGGGATCATCAACAACGGTCCGAAGGAGGACAAGACCGCAGAGGTCAAAGCCCCCGAAAGGGGCGAAAAGTCCTCCATCATGGACAGGCTCAAGTCTGCAAAGGCTGAAAAGCAGAAGGAATGCTGCCCTCCCAAAAAGCACAAAGGAGAGATTGAACTGTGAGCAGAAGTCAGAAATGGCGGCAGGAGTGGTCGTTCTTCATCGGGGACAGCGGACGCCGGAAGTATAACCGCTTCTGCGTCCGCTGCGTCCATAGCTGCAAGCAGAGCTTCCGTGCGGATCTCATCGCCTGTCCGCACTTCTCCCGCAAGGCATCGAGGTGTAGACAGTTAGGGGTCGAAAAAGCCTGTGATAGCAAGCCCCAGAGCGGCGCAAATTGACCAACCTAAGTGATTGTATTCCCTGCGCAGTTTCTTCTTTAGCGCGGAAATAAGTGTCGATTTCGGCACTTGTTTGAATGCCCGGAAGACGAACCAAAAGCCTCTGTCGATGCCCGGTTTGGGTATCGGCAGAGGCTCTTTTTTTGTATCTTTTCTGTAAATACCGTTGAAAATCACGCGCTAATACACAGTGTCACTATTAGCGTTTCTGTATAACTATGCCTCTAACCCATATAATTGTTATAAGCGTTATAGAAAAGGTGTAGGTACGCGCTATGATTGACAAACGAATAGGTAAACGAGTAAAACAATGCCGGGAACGCCTCGGAATCTCGCAAGAAGAGCTTGCGGAAAAGACCGGGCTGACTGCAAATTATATTTCTACGGTTGAACGTGGTATGTCGTTTCCTCGCTGTGAGAAATTGATCATTCTTCTCAATGGGCTTGAGGTTTCGGCAGACGCGATTTTCTGTGACGTCCTGGAGCATTCGACAAGCTATAAATCGTCTGAACTCTCGGAGAAACTTGCTTCGTTGTCTCCGCAAGCGCAGAAGCGCATTTTGCAGATGGTTGAGCTGATGATTCAGCAGGAAACGGCAGATAATGGCTGAATCCGTCATGGGCTGTGTGATTTTATCACGCAGCCTTTTTTCTTCCCTTATTTCGACAGAATATTTCATATCTCCGTGCTATACTATGTATAAGAGACATAGAAACAGTCTCTAATACATAGTCAGGAGATGAAAAAGAAAATGAAGACCTGTGCTTTTGCCGGGCATCGTCCGCAAAACCTCCCGTTTGGTTTCAATGAGGAAGACGAACGCTGCATAGACCTCAAAAAAACTCTCAGGGAGCAAATCATCAATCTCATCGAAAATGAAGGCGTCACGCACTTTATATCCGGAATGGCAATCGGTGTAGATATGTATGCCGCTGAGATCGTACTGGGACTGAAAGCGTCCTATCCGGGAATTACGCTCGAAAGTGCCATCCCGTGTGAAAGTCAAGCTGCAAAGTGGTCGGAAGCTCTGAGAGATCGGTATTTCGACATTGCGTCCAAGTGTGATAAGGAAACACTGATTCAAACCCATTACTCGCCCGACTGCATGGACAAGCGCAACCGTTATATGGTTGATCATGCGGATGTCCTGATCGCGGTTTGGGATGGAAGCCCCAGCGGAACCGGAAAGACGGTCAGATATGCTCATCAGCAGGGTAAATCTGTTACGGTCATTGACCCGGTTTCCCTTGATGTCACACAAGAATAAGGCAAATAATATCCCCTCTGAATCAAGCATTGTGAAAACCGTAAATTTACTTACGATAGTGAACACACATTGCACTGAACAGTGATTATTGGAAGCGTGTACGGCGTGTGCTGTCCCGTGAACTTTTCCACGGAATGCACTGAGTTTTCACGGCTTCGCAAAATGGAAAGCGCCACCCTACGAACAGTCCCTCGTCGGGAGAAAAATAAATCGCTGGAAACGGGAATGCCCCGGCACTGTGCATCTGGCACAGCGCCGTGGCATTTTTTCCATCACAGGAGGTCATTCAGAAGATTCATGCACTTAACCTTCTGTTGGAGATTTGCACTCCCGTACACATTCAGGGTAAAAGATACGTTCTTATGTCCGAGGATTTCAGAAAGAGACTTTATATCAAACTCCGGTATCTCGATTGCTCTAACTGCGAATGTATGCCGGATCTCATGAAACTTCACCTTCTCCAATCCATTCCGTTTCAGGAAACGGGTGAAGAACTGTCGATAAGTACGAGGCTCTGTCGGCTTTGTTTTGCCGGTCAAGAAGTAGTGGTTAGGGTTATCCGTGTAGAACTTCTTGATAATGTTCATCAGAAGAGACGGAACAGGGATCGTCCTTGCAGAAGTTTTCGTTTTGGGCGGTCCGATGTGAAGATAGGACTCGCCCTTCTTTTTGTCATAGATGCGCTGGACAGTCTTATTGATGCTGATGGTCTTATCCGTCAACGAAATGTCCTTCATCTGCAATCCGCAGAGTTCTCCAATGCGTACTCCGGTAAAGAGTGCAATGAGAATGCCAGCAGTCTTCCTGTTCAAGTTCATGTAGATACACTGAATCAGAGCTTGCTCCTGATCCTTTGAAAGAGAAACTACCTTCTTAATGCCAAGTTCCTTCGGGTACTCGACGAGATCCCAGTTCAGCAGCGGAATCGCCCTTTCTTTGTACGCAAACTCCATTGAAAGTCTGAGAACGAGGATCACATCCCGGATGGTCTTTACCGTTAGTCCTCCGGTCTTGTCCAACCTACCGGCATCATGGAGATACGAAATATAGCGCTGGATGTCCGTTTCGGTGATGCTGCCGATCTTACGCTTGCCGAAGTATGGAATAAGATGATTTTCGGCAATCAGCGTAAAGCTGGCATGGGTTGACGGCGTGATCATTGGCTGCTTTTGATTTAGCCAAGTGTTCACAAGCGTCTTGAATTGTGTATTGTTAGTCATATTGACCACCTCCACGAACATTATCCGTTGGAGGGATAATCAGGGCAGTATATTCCTCAAGTAACGGTCTTGAGAAGCGTCCGAAACTCCGCTTTCCGGGCTTCGATGAACAGTACAAACAGTGCCGCATTGGTGACATCTATGCAGAGCGAAGTCAGCGTGGAGCATCCGACATGGAATTACTGTCTGTTACAATGAACGATGGTGTCAAGCCCCGTTCCGAGATTGAAGGCAAGGACAATTCCAGCGAAGACAAAAGCAATTATAAGATCGTCCGCAAGGGTGATATGGTTTACAATTCCATGCGAATGTGGCAAGGCGCAAATGGTATTTCTCCGTGCGACGGTATTGTAAGTCCAGCATATACCGTTCTTATGCCCAAGCAAGAGATCAACAATGGATATTTTGCAGCACTCTTCAAAAGCACGAAACTGATCAATGAGTTCAGAAAGAACTCTCAAGGTATGACATCGGACACATGGAATTTGAAATATCCTCAGATAGAAACGATAAAGGTGCAAATTCCCTCTGTTTCTGAGCAGGACAAAGTATCAGCACTGTTCAGCGTCCTTGATGCAAGAATAGTCGCACAAGCTCAGTTGGTAGAATCCCTCAAGAAGTATAAAAGAGGACTCTTAATGCACTTTTTCTCCGATGAAACCACTCGGCAATGGAGGCAGTACACAATATCTCAAATAGGTAAAGTGATAACTGGAAGTACGCCTCCAACCAATGATAGAAGTAATTACGATGGTGATCTCATGTTTTGTTCGCCGGGAGATATTGGCGAACAGAAGTATATCTCATCTACTGAAAAAAGAGTATCACCGAAAGGGTTTGCTTTGGGAAGACCGATACCTCCAAGTTCTGTCATTGTGACTTGTATCGGTCTTATTGGTAAACTTGGTATTGCAACATCCGATATGATTACAAACCAACAAATTAACGCCCTGATTGTTTCAGGAGATTTCGACCATGAGTTCATTTACTATGCTTTTGAGAACTTCTTTCCGAAATACAGAAGCAAGGTTTCAATGCAGACTCTTCCAATTCTGAGTAAATCGGAGTTTGAGAGACTGCTGATTAAAGTCCCAAATCTCAATGTCCAGCGTAAAATAAGTAACTATTTGGCTGGAATGGACAAAAGGATTGAGCAAACACAACAGGAACTTAATATGCTTCAAGAATTGCGCAGAGGCATAATACAGAAACTCTTTATATGAATAGCTGTTGTTGCAATCCAACTCTCAGTTTGCAATACCTATCAAGGATTGCAAGCTGAGAAGCAATATATTGATCAATGGAAATCATTACCTTAACTAACTGTTCTTGTATTCCTTGATGCGGTACGGGAATGGTGAAGTTCCTTATCCGTTCGAGTGCAAGTTTAGGTTGTCCATTTTTCGTCTTTGAAGATTCGATTTGTGACTGTATCAAATCCGACGAAAGGACATAGTAAAGGTACTCGGAATTAACCCCCCTAAAGTTTGTAAACCGGTCACAGTTTTCGGTCAAATTCACGCCTTCCAAGTCAGAGGTAATAATGTTCAACTTTCCAAGAGTTCCAGCAACGGAGATTATTATATCTCCACCTTTGACTTTATAACGGGAAATCTGCTTTTCCGTATGTTTTGAAATATACTGCAAATTATTTGAACACACATATTTCTCGCCCATATCTGATACAGTGATGTACCGGTATTCGGTAGCATGAGAGCAAAATGTTTCTCCCTTCGGAATGCGTTTTCCGCTCAGCACATCGCATACTTCCTCAATTTTTAAGACGGAAGCGTCAGCCAATAGAAAGTAGTTAGATTTTTCTGCAAAAAATGCTTTCAATAATCCTCTTTTATACTTCTTGAGGTTATCAACGAGGGACTGCTGCGCCTCTATTCGACGCTCTAACGCAATCATAAAGTCCGCAATTTTTCGCTGTTCCGCTGAATCCCGCGGTATGTAATGTTTCGTGTCAAAGAACTCATCGGTTGGCACATTCAAAAGCCCATGATTTCTTGCTCCTTCGGCAGAGATCATGTAAATCTCACGATACCATTTGAGTGAATCAAAGTAGGCTTTTATAAAATCAGAATCGTGTTTCTTGAGTGCAAAGCAAATGTAGAGTGTAGAAAGCGCACCCATATCATAGCGGTCAAGACGCTTGACGGAGCCAAAATCGTACCCGACTGAATAACTCTTGTTGTAGGCATATTCGCCATTCTTCAAGAGATAGTAGCCACTCATGTCTTTGCTGGCTACGGTCTTATTGAAGTAGCTGATCTGATCCACAAGCCCGTCTTTGGACGAAATTGTGAGTGGCAGACTCGTTTCGTTATTGGTATTCTTCCGCGTGACACGCTCTGCAAAATCTGAAAGTTTCTCAGCTTTCCACGGCTCATCGAAGCCCGGAAACCGAAGTTTCGGACGCTTCTCAAGACCGTTACTTGAGGGCTATTTCAGCAATCAAATAGAGGCTTGTAGCAAAGTTAAATCCCTTGCGGTAGCAGAGATATTCCGCTACTGCAAGGGATTTTGTCGGTCATATAGCTCCATTCTGCTTACTTTATCAGAAGTATAAAAGAGGTGTTATTCAACACGCACTTTCGCCTGAAAGGAAAATCAATAATTCGAGATTCCCCAAATGGCAGACTTCATGTTTAGGGGATTATTTCACAGAAGAAACAATAAGGACATCGAATAGTAAGTCTACGCCCTTAGTCAGCCTAACCGTTGAAGATGGAATAACCCCAAAAACAGAGCGTTATTATCGCGAGTTTCTTGTCACAAAAGATGGTGACAACTACAAAGCAGTTAAACCCGGCTGGTTTGCATATAACCCCATGAATGCGCACCTTGGTGCAATCGCCCCAAATCACCTTGGCTATACTGCGGCTGTGTCAGGATATTATAATATTTTCTCGGTAAATGAAGAAGATACAATTTACTTTTGGGAAGAATACCTCACATCTTACCCGATGCTCATTCACTACAAGCTGATTGCCACGGGATCGCTTATTGAAAAGCAACGAGTACATTATTCTCAATTTGTGAAAATATGTCGGTGCTTGCCATCGGTGGAGGAACAGAGATACTTGTCCAAAATGTTCGCAGCAATAAATGCTAAAATAGCGAATGCCGAAACAATGCAACGGCAACTGGAAAAAATGCGATTTTCACTTATGCAGCAGCTCTTTATATGAAAAGTTGTTGCATGAAACCGTTTTTCAGCTTGACAAGCGTATCATATTCACCCTGCGCAGCAGACAGACGGTATTCTACTGCATCCAGAATTTCAGCTACCTTCTTCTGCTTGCTTACAGTAGGTACAGAAACTGGAATGCCCATAAGAAGATCATCTGTCATCGAAACTCTGTCATGCCGTACCCCTTGAGAGCCGTTGTCATAGATATACCGATACCAGGCATCACTCTTGAAGTACCATGCCAAGTACGCAGGATTGATGTCCTCTTGTAGAACAAGGCAAGTATATAGCGGAGAGATGATCCCTTTCTCCTTGAGCGTATACCTGTTAAAAGGGCCATACGGAGCTGTATTAGATTTTCTTGGGTTATAGACAAAATCGCCTTCTTCAATCACATAGTAGTTTGATGTGTTCCCATCAACAGCTATGTCTTTGACAAAAAAGTCCCTTTGAGGGATTAGACCATACTCCGCAGAGTTTGTAATGACATTTTTGATGTCTCCATTGGTGTTTCGACGGGAAACCTTTTTGAAAATCTCGCCGAGTTTAACAGTTTTCCAGCCCTCTTGTGTAGAATGGCGAAAGATCGACTGCATGACACCTCTTTTATACTTCTTGAGGGATTCAACCAAATCACGCTGCTTTGCGATTCTTTCATTGAGAGCAGCAAATAGGTTGGAAATCTTCTCTTGCTCAGTTGGCTCACAATATGGTATTCCGAGCCACTTAAATGCTTCGTAGCTTATCTGCCGTCCGTCTCTGATGCCTTCAACAGACTTTGAAAGATTGTGGTTGATAAACTCATCTGTATGAAAATATGCGTCATAGAATAGGCTTGAATGGGGACGCTTGCAGCGTAAGATGGTGTATGCTGGACTGACTATTCCAGCTTCATTTGCCATTTCCAGCCCACCTTCAAAAGAGCGCAGATGAATAATAAAGTCTCCTTGTTCAACCTTCTTATAGTTAGATAAAGACGCATCATCATAGTGGATGTTACGACCAGCTTGCTCTCTCGGAAGTGTACCTTTTCCTTGAATGATTGTCAGCACAGTTTCATCCGGGTGATTCTTGTCAGTGATATTCTGAAAAAGTTCTTCTGCCTTGAACACTTTCCACGGCTCATCGAAGCCCGGAAACCGGAGTTTCGGACGCTTCTCAAGACCGTTACTTGAGGATACATTTGCCATAATTATTTGCCCTCCACATCAAAGGGGAAATCAAGTCCCAGCTCATCGAAAAACGGTTTCAGTTGTGCGTCGATGCCTTTGATCTCAGCCTGAATATTGCGGATTTCTGCTGCAACAGCATTGAGGTCAATTTCCTCTTCCGGCTCAAAGGTATCAACATAGCGAGGAATGTTCAGATTGAATCCGTTCTCTTCAATCTCCTGCATAGTTGCAACATGGGCGTACTTATCGACATCCACACGATGCTCGTAGGTTTCGACGATCTTATCAATGTCGCACTCACGGAGGATATTCTGATTCTTTCCGGCTTCAAAGTCGTTGGACGCATCAATGAAGAGAATGTTATCAGAGTTGCCGTTGCGCTCCCTCTTGAGGACAAGAACACATACCGGAATGCCCGTGCCAAAGAAGAGGTTTGCAGGAAGACCGATAACAGCGTCCAGCACATTCAGCTTTTGGATCAGGTGCTTACGGATCACTTCTTCGGCTGCGCCCCGGAACAGAACGCCGTGAGGCAGCAGGACAACAGCTCGTCCATCTTCGTCCATGTGGTAAACCATGTGCTGCACAAAAGCAAAGTCAGCCTTGCTCTTAGGCGCAAGTTTGCCGTATTCATTGAAACGCTCGTCCTCCATGAAGTGCATATCAGCAGACCAATTTGCAGAATACGGAGGATTTGCAACCTGAACACGGAACTTCATGTCTCCGAAGTAGTCATGCTCAAGCGTATCGCCATTGTAGATATTGAAGTTACGATACGGGATGCCACGAAGGATCATGTTCATTCGGGCAAGGTTATAGGTGGTCGAGGTCAATTCCTGACCGTAGTAGTTACGCACATTTGCATAGTTCTTGAGGCGAAGAAGCAGAGAGCCGGAACCGCAAGTCGGATCGGCTGCGTCCTTAACATCGGTCAAGCCAAGACAAGCAAGGCGGCACAGCAGCTCGGCAGGACCCGAAGGCGTATAGAACTCACCGGCTTTCTTACCGGCTGTGGCAGCGAACTGACCGATCAGATACTCGTAGGCATTACCCAACACATCAATCTTCGTGTCATCCACGCTGAAATTGATCTCGTCCAGCGAAGCAATAATTTTCGCCATGACAGCACTTCTATCTTTAACGGTATGCCCCAGCTTCGTAGAATCAAGCTGCATATCGGAGAACAATCCGTCAAAGTCTTCCTGCGAATCGTTGCCGATAGTGGATTCCATCAGAGCGTTGATTGCTTTCTGCAAGAACTCAATGTCGAAGGAACGGTTCTCAACCATCTTGACCATCTTGCGGAACAAATACTCCGGTTCGATGATGTAGCCGAGGTCACGCAGAGCCTCTTCTACGATGGCAGCCTTGTATTCATCGTCATTCCAAGCATCCTCGTAGCTGATATTATCGTCTTTGAGAAGATTAACCATGTACTTCTCGGTCTTGTCGGAAAGGTAGTAATAGAAGATCATGCCCAAGATATAGTTCTTGAACTCGTATGCCTCCATGTTACCTCTCAGGGCATTTGCCATCGCCCATAGTTTGTTGCAAAGCTCTTTCTGGTGAGCCTGAATAGAATTATCCATTGTTCTCTCTCCTTATTGGTATTTCTCGGTGTGCTGCCGGATAAATTCGACGATCCGGTTGACCAAAGACCTCTTCTTGAGCAGCGGCATAGGCTTCTCAATACGGTCACGGATGTTTCCTGCATCCATTGTGCCGGAGAACTCATACTCAGAGATGATGTCCGTAAGCATGGAAGAATCAATATCCTCAGTCTTTGCGAAAGCAACGATCTCTTCTCGTTTCGCTTCATTTTCAAAGTCGTTGTATGCAGCGTCAATCTCATCCGCACTTTCAAGACCAACAACGACACGATCCAAGAACGCTTGAAGAATTTCAACCTTGCGAAGCAACTGCGGATTATCCGTCCTGCTCAATTCTTCCTTGATGTGCTTGATGTCGTAGTCCTTCTGCTTCTTGTCATCAAAGTGAATGTTGCGTATCAAGTTCATGATATAGGCAACATTGATACGGTCACTCTCCATGATCTCAATGCAGAAGTCCACATCATTCAGGACAGATACGACTTCTCGATCAGTTTTTTGCCAGGAGTAAAGCATCAGATACTTGCTCTTGTAGTCCTGATACTCCTGCTCGGACATGATGAGCGCATCCTGATCAAAGCTGAACTCAATGAATGTCTGCAAAGATTGGAGGTATTTTGTCAGCTCACGGAAAGTGATGACAAATTTCTTCTGGTCATCCTCGCTCTGCATGGTATCGACGGACTCAGGGTAGAGTGCCACTTCCTTGAGCTTCATAACCATTTCATTGAACTTCTCAACAAAATACTGATAGCCCGGAACGACAATGCCGGAGGTGTCCTGACTCTTGGAGAAGAGCGTCAGTGCGTCATCTGTCCGTTTCTTGAGGTTGCGGTAGCAAATGATGATACCAAACGGTTTCGTTTCTTTCTCGACACGGTTCGTGCGAGAATAGGCTTGCAACAGATCATGATACTTCAAATCCTTGTCCACATACAGCACAGAGAGTTGCTTGCTGTCAAAGCCGGTCAGGAACATATTCACGACGATGAGAATGTCCAGCGACTTAGTTTTCTTTCCTTTGACTCGATCTGAAATATCCTTGTGATACGCAGAGAAGGTGTCGGTAGAGAAATTCGTACCGTACATCTCGTTATAGTCCTTTATGATACGCTCCAAGGCATCTCGGCTATGCTCATCCTTGCCCTCAGCATCTTCGTTCTGCCCATAGGAGAAAATGCCGCTGATGTTCAGATCGTGTTTGATCTTCTTGAAGATGTCGTAGTATTTGACAAGAGCTTCAATAGAGGAAACAGCAAAGATAGCCGTGTACTGACCATTTCTCGTTTTGGCTTTGTGGTTCTGGACGATGTGGTTTGCAATGAGGGACATTCTCTCATCCGACATATAGAGTTCGCCAACATCAATCGCGTCAGCCAATGTCGGATCGTCCCAGTCAAAATCGCCTTCCATCGTCTTTATGTACTCAATATGGAAACCGAGGACATTGTTATCGAAGATAGCATCCTTGATCAAATAGTTATGCAAACATTCCCCAAACAGCATTTCGGTGGTCTGCGTGATCTTGCCCTCCGTCTTTCCGTTCACTTCAAAACGGGGCGTACCGGTAAAGCCAAAGAACTGCGCTTTCTTGAAATGCCGAACAATATCCTTGTGCATATCTCCGAACTGGCTGCGGTGGCATTCGTCAATGATGAAGACAACCTTTTCGTCACGGTATGCGTCCATTACCTTTTCGTATTGAGGACGCTTAACGGCATTTGCCATCTTCTGCATCGTCGTGACAATGAGCTGCCGGTTCTTATCCTTCATTTGCCGCACAAGAATGTCTGTGCGATCTGTGACATCAACAGAGCCAGCCTCAAACTTGTTAAACTCTTCGGTGGTCTGAGAGTCCAAGTCCTTACGGTCAACAAGGAAGATAACCTTCTTGATGTTCGGATTGGCTGCGAGGATTTGAGCTGTCTTAAAGGATGTCAGCGTCTTTCCTGCACCGGTGGTATGCCAGATATAGGCGTTGCGATTTGTGAGCGTAGCCTGCCTTATAAGGGCTTCTACGGCATACACCTGATAGGGGCGCATAACCATCAGAATCTTATCCGTATCGTTCAGGATGGTATAGCGTGTCAGCATCTTGATGATGTGATCCCTTGCCAGAAAAGAGATTGAGAAGTCCTTCAGGTTGGTAATACGGATGTTGTTGAAATCCGTCCAGAAGAAGGCGAGGCTATACATCAAGTCCCTGTCGGAGTTGGCAAAGTATTTGGTATCAACGCCGTTGGAGACAATGAAAAGCTGAATGAAGTGATATAGTCCGTTATAGGAGTGCTTCTTATAGCGCATGACCTGATTGACCGCCTCTCGAATGTCAATACCTCTGCGCTTTAGCTCGACCTGAATCAACGGCAAGCCATTCACAAGAATCGTCACATCATAGCGGTTGACATACTTTCCTACAACCGTTGTCTGATGTGTAACTTGGAAGATATTCTTGGTGTGATCCTGATCGAAGAAAGACAGGTAAACCTTCGTCCCGTCCTCACGCTCAAGGACAAACTTGTCTCTCAGAATTTTTGCGCTCTGGAACACAGACTTTCCGAGCATGAGGTTAAAGATACGCTCCCACTCTTTATCGGTGATAGGCGTATCAAGTTTGGGTGCATTGAAGGCTTCAAACTGAACTTTGAAGTTCTCCACCAATGCGTCATAATCAGGAATATCGACTGTGCTGTATTCCTGCTTGTTTAGCTGCTCTATGAATTGCTGCTCAAGAGCTGCTTCGCTTTGGTATGCCATATCTTCATCTCCAATACTTGAGGATTATTTTTGGTTGCCAACCGATCCTCATTTTATTTTATCACGGCAACTGTCCGATATAACGGACTCATTTTCGCCTTATTTCCAATGTCACATCGCCATTATCCGCAATGGACATTTGCATCGTTTTCAAATACTTGTCCACAAATTGTTTTTGTTCCGAAGAACTCATTTCAATTCGAGTCGCTCTTAACGCCTCTGTGAACATCTCGTAGATATTCAGCCGCACCGCCTGGTCTATGTAATGATACATCTCTTTGAACAGTGCGCCGATCTTAATATCCTCTGCATTGCCGGAGTAGAAGTCATCAATGTAGCAATAGAATATACCGGCATTGACAAGTGCGTTCTTCAAATCCGGTCCGCAGTTTTCGCGCTCTATCATGACAAGGAACCGAGCCTCCGGCAAAGAAGAAATCAGTCCCCAATAGTCGGAGTCGCTGGACACCAAAATAAAGGAATCCACATTGTTTTTGTAATGCTCCTGACAAGTTCGGGCAATCAGCATCACATCGACCAGAGACTTGTTCTGCTTTACCCGTTCGGTCATCATGTGTTCGACCGGGATGTGGGTAAAACTATCCAGAATACGCCAAGCAGATGCACTATGCACATCATCAAACAGGATGATGGATGCTATCTTTTGTGTGTACTGATAGTCAAGATTCTTGAGCGTAGCGCAGAGCTTGTACGGATCAGAGTTTTCACAATCTACCACTACAACAACCTTTTCGCTGCTACCAATAAACTCGTAGATGCTTCCTTTAATGTAACTTCCAGCATCAGAAACTTTACTGTACTCTGTAAAGTAGTCACCGTTCATTTGATAAAGCAGCGTCACGAATTTTTTATCGTTATAGAGCAGATTACCGACATCCTCCGGTTCCCAGTTTATATACATCTGGTAAGGATAAAAGAGCAAGTGAGAGTAATAAATATCTGCTGCTGCTTTTGTCCCTTCCTCTTTCAAGCCATCTGGCATGAGAAAGAGGTTTTTTACATACAGCCAATTCAGCCAAAGAGGAAATAGCTTCTTGCAATTATTGATCCGATCCGAAATCAGCTTGTTTATCTCAACGATATGCTGACTTAGCTTCGTGCTGGACTTCTTTATAAAACTAATGCCATCCGCATTTAGTTGTTGAAGGCTATCCTGCGGCACATAGTCCGGCATACTGCTGATTGAGAGATAACTAAACTTCATGCGCTCGTTGATATGCTTGAAGTTTCTTTCAATCGCTGTCCTTATGATACACAAATGACGGATTATTCGTGCCGTTTTGTCTGCATCAAGTTTTTCGTATATCTCTATCTTGGGTGCTTCATGCTCATTATCAAAAATTCGTTTCGGAACACCAATCAAATATGCAACCTTAGAAACAATTTCATAGGTGCTGTCTTTGTAGGTGACTCGATCATCTGTGGGAAACGCCTCCGCTTCAACGAGGGCATTTTTCTCAGTCACAGCATTCTCAAGGACATCCATATATGCTCCTTTCGCTGAGGTATTTTTCTCTACCTATAACAAAATAGCCGCACGAAAACTCGGACCTACTTCTTGCCCGTTCGCACAGCTTCACATATATCTCCAATGTCACAATTCAAATAGTCGCAAATGCGCAGCAGAACAGAGAGAGCTACATCCTCGTTCTTATTGAGCTTACTCATCGTGCCGGGAGACAGCTCTATATCCTTGCGTAAAGTTGATTTTGGGATCTCTCTTTCAATGAGCATGACCCATAATTTCTTATAGCTTATCTTCATAAAAGCACCTCTCTCAAACGCTTATAGTGAGACTCAGTATATTATACACCAAACGCTTCAAATTTTCAATACGATGCTCCAAAAATTCAAAATATATTTCAATTTCATGGAGCGCATCACGGAGAAGAAAGCCTGAGCCGATTTATTCATACGGCTCAGGCTTTGATGGTTATTCCAACTCGGTGCTTTTTGCTTTTTCATGCTCCTGTGAGAGTGTCGGGCTGAGGAAATCATCCACATTTGCCTTCAAAGTGTCGATCGACCGAGCTTCCTTTTTGAGCTTCGCACGTTCATCATAGAGTCGCTGCTGCTCTTCAAGAAGTCTCTGCTGTTCCGCTTGCAGCGTCTTCAAGCTCGGCAGTTTTTCATCGCCCTGCATGGCAAGCAGTGTACCTCTTGCCGCCTCGAAAATCACAAGCTCGGCTTCATGCTTCGCCTTGAAGCTCTGCTTGTCTTTCGTCTTCTGGAAGGCGTCATATACGGGCTTGAGGCGCTGGTAGTTTGAGATGTTTTTGATGAGCGGCTGGACTTCCCGTAGACGCGCTTCAACGCCTTTCAGCTCCTTGCCGGTGCGTTCATAGGAGCTGTGAACGTCCTCGACCTTCCTCTCAAGATCGGCGTATTGGAGCAAGTTGTTTTCCGTGAGATAGTTGAGCGTCCGCGCCGCTTCCTTGAGGATTGTGAGCTTGGCTTTATACTCATAACCCCTGCTGTCGATGAGCCTGATCCGATCCTGAATATCTCCGATAAGGGAGA
>OKTP01000209.1_pt1 | contig 26776 bp, 7 predicted proteins | sample 1606291 | NCBI WGS metagenome assembly OKTP01 (sample SAMEA3879558, study PRJEB24766) | human gut metagenome | biome: human-associated habitat; feature: feces | place: USA | collected 1985/1987
AGTAGGTATAGTACCTATGACAGGTAATGCCTCAGACATAGATATTCAAGTGTCTACACCTGCTAATGATACAAATAAGATGGGCTTCTATAAGGAGTTTGTTGGAGTAGAGAATAACTCTTATCATGGATTAAAGAATCTTGTTTCTGGAGCATATTGGTTTGATAAAATGACTGATATGGAAAAAGTAGATGATGACCACGGATATACAGAAGCCTTTATGGTTTATGCTTGGCATAGAAATGGTTCTCTGAATAACCAAGGTCCTGTTACTGAGGGAACAAGAACTGCAATGCTTGATAAGAAAAAGATTTCAAATATGAAATTCTCTTCTTTCTCTTACTTCTTGAGTTCTCCTTGGCTTGCTTATATAGAGAATGATAATAATCATACTGGTATTACAGGTGTAAGCATATTCAATTCTAATGAACAATCATTAGTTAGGATACCTTCTCCTGCTAATTCAAGTTTAGGAGATTTGAACTACTATGGTAATGTTGATAAGGTATTAGCTGCTACAAGAGTAGATGATTCATATACTGTTACTGTAAGGTTCCAAGATGGTGAGAGAACTGAAACTCTGAATAGAAAAGATGGTTATCCTATAGTTGTAACTGGTGTAAATACTGCTGCAACTTATGCTCACCAATTATTTACTGGTGGTTCATTCCCTATACAGTTTGTTAAGAGAAGTGATGGTGCTCAACTTACAAGGGTTCCTAATGGAACTGATGCTGTAAGAATCAAGTATAAATCAACTCCACATGCTGTATTTGCATTTAACTGGACCAAAGATGGTAAGCAAGTAGTACTTCCTACTAATAGAGAAACTGATTATCAGGATGTATGGTCTGTAAATCCTGTAATTCCTAATTCAAGTGATACTCACTTCTTTTGGAATCCAGCAGCTAAGAGAATTACAGATACTACTTCTACTATAAAGGATGATGTGTATCAGGATGTTATTAGTACTTACACAAGTAACTTCTATGACAATAACTATAGTTACTTATTCCTTGCTGAGTTATATAATGACAATGTTCAGAATAGGTTTGGTGGTCAGACAGAAGAAGCCTTTGAGAATAATCAATGGTTGCCAGCAGGTGAACCCTACAGCTTATTAAATGCTGATGGAACTCCTGTAAACTATCTTATCATCAGTTATACAGAAGGAGATACTTTCTTCCAGAGATATGACTGTATGAAGGTTTATCCTTCAACTCTTGAAGACCAGAATAGTGTGAATGAAATAGTATCCTTCATGTGTGAGACAAGGGTTAATATAGAAGGTAGATATGATAAGAATAGAGGTCAGATTAGTAATTTAGCTATGACTCCTACTAACTTTAATATGATGAACCCTGTATATAATCAAGCTAATAACTTCTTTAATTATAGGGCAATCAATCATAGTAAGTTCAATCTTAATTATTTCCCTAATACTATTACATGGACTAAGGAGAAACAATTAGGAAGTATTATTGATACTTGGACTAATATCACTATGGCATCTACCTTAGACCTTGATGGTGATAAAGGAGAAGTAGTTTCACTGAATACTTTCAGGAATGAAATCTTTGCTTTCCAAAGAATGGGACTAAGTAACATTCTATTTAATAGTAGGGTACAGATACCTACTTCTGATGGTATGCCAATTGAGATTACTAATGGATTGAAGGTAAGTGGTAAGAGGTATATAAGTAATACTATAGGATGTGCTAATAAATGGTCTATTGCAGAATCTCCTTCTGGACTATACTTTATAGATAATGAGACTAATTCTCTGTATCTATTTAATGGAGAGATAACCAGTCTATCTGATAAGTTAGGTTTCAGACAGTGGATTAGTACTCACAATGTTCATGTGAACTGGGAACCTGTTGGTTATAATAACTATAGGTCATTCTATGATAAGAATAATAATGATGTGTACTTTACTTATAAAGACCATTGCCTATGTTACTCAGAGTTGATTAACCAGTTTACTTCATTCATGAGCTATGAAGGAGTTCCTGCTATGTTTAATGTAAGTAGTGACTTCTATGCTTTCAAGAATGGTAAGATGTGGGAACAGTTTGCTGGAGACTATAATATGTTCTTTGGGGAATACAAACCTTTCAGTATTACCTTTGTAGCTAATGCTGAGGAACCAAATGATAAGATATTCAATACAGTAGAGTTTAGAGCTGATAGTTGGGATGGTGATAACCTGATAAGCAATAAAACCTTTGATACTCTTGATGTATGGAATGAATATCAGCATGGTACTACCCCTCTTACTAATCTACTTGGACATCCTTCTCCATTAAAGAAGAAGTTCAGGATATGGAGGGCTAATATACCAAGAGCAATAGTAAATAACAGGGATAGAATAAGGAACACTTGGGCTTATATTAAGTTAGGAATGAACACTCCTAATACATATAGAACAGAGTTCCATGATGCTATTATTCACTATTTTGCATAATTAATAGGAGTCCATAAACATTTTAGTTTGTGGACTCTTTCTTTTTTAATTAAAGGCTTTGTTTATTCAATAACTTTATATACATTTGCAACAAAATTAATTATACTATGGCTAAGAAAAAAATTAAGAGAAGAGGCAAGATGCCTCCTAATATATTTGACACTGGGGGTCAAAGTTGGGGACAGCAATCCTCAGAACAATTCTCAAATGCCTTTAAAGGGGAGAATCTTGGCAGTTCTATAGGAAGTATTGGTGGTGCTGTTGGTAGTATAGCACAGGCTGGTATATCTAATGCACAAATAGCAGATACCAGTGGAATTGAAGCTCAGAATAAAGCTCAAAAGAATATGGTAGTGGGTGCTTCATCTAATGATGATTTGATGAGTGAATGGGGTTCATGGAATAAAGTGAAAGATGACTATTCATGGAAAGATGTTAGAGGTGGAAGTACTGGTCAGAGGGTTACTAATACTATTGGAGCTGCTGGTCAAGGAGCTGCTGCTGGAGCATCTGTAGGTGGTCCTATTGGAGCTATTGTAGGAGGTGTAGTAGGTCTTGGTAGTGCTATTGGTGGATGGATTGGTGGTAATAAGAAAGCCAAGAGAAAAGCCAAGAGACTTAATAAAGAAGCTAAAGAAGCTAATGAAAGAGCACTAACTTCCTTTGAGACAAGGGCTGATAACATAGATACACAAAATGACTTTAATATGTTAGCAAACTTCTCTGCTTATGGTGGTCCACTTGAATTTGGTAGTGGTGCAATAGGCTATGAATTTGGTAACAAGTACTTAAATAATCAAGAGATGAATATGCTTTCTAAACAAAGATTGACCTCTCTTCCTAATTCATTCCAAGCATTACCAGAGATGAATACATATAATGCTTTTGCAGAAGGTGGTGGCTTATCCAGAGAGAAAAACTATGGTTCTAAGAAAAAGCCTTATCCATCTGTTCCTTCTGGAGACTTTGCAGGACCTCACAGAAGTTACCCAATACCAACTAAAGCTGATGCAAGAGATGCACTCAGATTAGCTGGATTGCATGGTAAAGAAAGTGTAAGAAGAAAGGTTCTTGCTAAATATCCTTCACTAAAGGCTTTTGGTGGAAGTCTGTTTGACAGTGTGGTAGGTAACAATTTCAATCAATCCTTTACACAAGGAATACAGGGAATGTTCCCACAAGAATCTGAACAAACTGTTCAAGCAGCTAATATAGCTAAGGATGGTGGTGGTATTCATATCAAGAAGAAAAACAGAGGTAAGTTTACTGAATACTGTGGAGGTAAAGTAACAGAAGCATGTATTAGGAAGGGAAAGAACAGTTCTAATCCTACTACAAGAAAGAGAGCTACTTTTGCACAGAATGCAAGGAATTGGAATGCTTTTGGAGGATGGTTGAATACACAAGGTGGAGACTTTACTAATGGAGTTACATTTATTGATGAAGGGGGTTCTCATGAAGAAAATCCATATCAAGGAATCCAAATAGGAGTTGACCCAGAAGGTGCTCCTAACTTAGTTGAGCAAGGTGAGGTAGTTTATGATGATTATGTATTCTCTGATAGAATGGAGATACCTGATGATATAAGAAAGGAATACAAGTTAAGAGGTAAGACCTTTGCTAAGGCTGCTAAATCTGCACAAAGGGAAAGTGAGGAAAGACCTAATGACCCTCTAAGTACTAAGGGATTACAAGCTGCTATGGAAAGAATAGCTGCTGCCCAAGAGGAAGCAAGGGAAAGAAAGGAAGCCCATAGGGAAGGAAATGAATACCCAAGTATGTTTGCTTATGGTGGTGATACAAATCCTTATGGCTCAGCTTTGGAAGACCCAATGAGTGCTGAGGAACTTGAAGCTCTTATGGCTCAATCAGGAGAAACTGGTGAAACAGCTCCAGAAGGTAATAATGATAAGAGGCAGACTTGGACAAGGTATGCACCAATTATAGGTTCTGGTTTAGCAAGTCTATCAGATTTATTCAGTAAACCAGACTATGGTAGTGCTGATATGATAGGTGGAGTAGATTTAGGTGCTGAGGCAGCAGGATATGCTCCTATTGGAAACTATCTATCTTATAGACCTTTAGACAGGGACTTCTATATCAACAAGATGAATCAACAGGCTGCTGCTACAAGGAGAGGATTGATGAATACCTCAGGTGGTAACAGGCTTAATGCACAGGCTGGAATACTTGCTGCTGATTATAATTATGGTCAGAACATGGGTAATTTAGCAAGACAAGCAGAAGAATATAACCAACAGTTGAGAGAAAGAGTTGAGGCATTCAATAGAGGTACTAATATGTTTAATACTGAGACCGGACTTAAGGCTTCAATGTTTAATGCAGAATCAAGAAATGCAGCTAAGAGAGCAAGATTAGGACAGGCTACTACTGCTGCTCAAATGAGACAAGCTATTAAAGACCAAGATAGTGCAAGAAGGAGTGCTAATATAACTAACTTCTTACAAGGTTTAGGTGATATGGGATGGGAAAATGAGCAAGCTAATTGGCTTGATACATTGGCTAAATCAGGTGTTCTTAAGATGAATACCAAAGGAGAATACACTGGAGGAACTAAGAAAGCTAAAGGTGGTAAAGTAAGAACTAAAAAGAAGAAAGGATTGACTTATGGCTAATTTCAGTTTTGTAAGTGGTGCTAAGTTCAGACCATTCTCTTATCAGGAAATGCTTCAACCACTTCAAGCATACACTCAAGAATACAATACTATTCAAGAGGGTATGGGTGAATTAGGAACTAAAGCAGATGTCTTTGATAAGATGGCTAATGAACAGACAGACCCACAGGCTTATGCAATGTATAAACAATATTCTAATGACTTGGCTAAACAAGCTGAGTCATTAGCTAAACAAGGGCTTACTCCTGCAAGTAGGCAGGGATTAATTGATATGAAGAGAAGATACTCTTCTGAGATTGTTCCCATAGAACAGGCTTATAAGAGAAGACAAGAGTTAGTAGATGAACAAAGGAAATTACAGGCTCAGGATAGTACACTACTATTTGATAGACCTGCTTCTACACTTTCCTTAGATGAACTTATATCTAACCCAGCTCTATCACCACAATCCTATTCTGGAGCACTATTATCCAAACAAGTGGGTACTGCTGCACAGAATTTGGCTAAGGAAGTAAGAGAGAACCCAAGAAAGTGGAGAACAATCTTAGGTAATCAATACTATGAAACTATCATGCAGAAAGGATTCAGACCTGAGGAAATTATGCAGGCTGTACAGAATAATCCTGAGGCTTCTCCTATACTTCAAGGTATTGTAGAAGATGCAGTAGGAAGTTCTGGCATCAAGAATTGGAATGATGAGAATATCCTTAACAGGGCTTATGATTATGCAAGACAAGGCTTGTGGAATGCAGTTGGTGAAACTCAATATCAACAACTATCTAATAAGGCTTATGACTATGCAATGCAGGAAAGGTTAGCTGCAATTAAGAAAGGTAAGACAGAAGGAACTCAATCTAAAGTTTTTAGGGCAGTACCTAAGACTAAAGTAGATGGGGACAAGAAGACTACTGAACTTAATGATGAACTTAAGTTCATACAACAACTAAGAGCTAATCCAGAGTTGGTTAATAAAGAGGAAGAGAGATATACTCAAGGTCATGCAACTCAATATGGTATTGTAGTTGGAGGTGGTGTTCCTTATAAGGTTAAACCTAATGCAGAAAGACTTCAACAGATAATCAAGAAGTATGATATGAAAGATGGTAGTATGGACCAACTTGAACAGAAGTTACAAGCTGATATTAGGAGTAGTGCTGTAAGGAACTTTATATATAAACCTGATATAACTCAGAGTGATTTAATATCACAGGTTATTAAGGAGAATGCAAGAACCTTAGGAGCAGCTACAGAATCAACTGGTCTTTATGAACTTGATGATAATAGGAAGGGAGACCCTATTAAGTTAAAGAATATCTCAGATTACTTCACTGGTGACAATGATATAAGTTATGACCCAGAGGTAGGACTTATAATCAATGCTACCAAAGATGGTAAAACTAAATCAGCAGTTATTGACCCTGAGCTAATAGATGATGCAGATAGAAGTGTGGCAGGATATATGAAGAATATTAATGTACTTCTTGAGAATGGCTATGATGTAGAAGCTCAGAAGTACATTGAAACTATGATGAATTATATCTATGGTAAGTTCAATACACTTGCTAAGAGACAAAGTAATACAGATTCTAAATTAGAGTAGAAGAATATGGCAAATAATCAACAAATCCAAGACCCATCTACACAAGGAGTAGGTGGGTTAAAGGGAATTAAAAGTATAGATGCACTAAAGCAGGAAGGACTTCTTAGGGATGTTCCTCTTATTAATAATATAGAGGAATATAAGCAAGTCTCTAATAGGGCATTAGAAAGGGCTGTACCTCAAGAGGTAGGTTTTGTTGGAGTAAATGATAGTATGTATGATGAAGACATCACATCTATGACCCAACTTGATAACTTAGCTAATACAAGAGGTGAGATGCAACCTTGGTATGCCCAAATAGGAGCTGGTTTAGCTAAGGGTGCTGTTCTTGCAGGTACTACCTTTGCTGATGGTATAATTGGTACTATAGTAGGTTTAGGTAATGCAGCAGCTACAGGAACATTCTCAGGGTTCTGGGATAATCCTTTCTCAAATGCAATGCAGCAAGTAAATGAATGGTCAGAATCAGTTCTGCCTAATTACTATACTGATGCAGAGAAGAATGACCCTTGGTATGAGAACATATTCTCAGCTAACTTCATTGGAGATAAGTTCCTTAAGAACTTAGGTTTTGCTGTTGGTGCTGCCTACTCTGGTAAGATTAGTGCTGGTGCAACCTCAAGATTACTTGGTCTTAATAAAGCAAGACAGGCATTTAAAGGTGCAGTTACAGCCTCAGGTGAAGCTCTTAATCCTAATGCAGCTTTACAGGCTTACAGAGAAGGAGATTTATTCCTTGATAGTGTAAGGCTTACTGATGAATTGGCAAGAGATGCTAAGAAACTTAAGATGGCTGAGCCTACTCTTAAACTAACAGGTGCTTTCTCAGGTGCATTAGGTGAAGCAAGAATTGAGGCTATACAGAATAGTAAAGACTGGTTTGAGCTTCATAAGCAACAACTTGATGATGCACAAGCTAAAGTAGCAGCACAGGAACAAGAGTCTATGCTTAGAGAGTTCCCTCAATTTGCACAGTATCAGATTTCTCCTGATGGAAAGTCTTTTGAGCAAGTTCTCACTCCAGAAGGACAAGCTATGTTACAGGCAAGAGTAGATGCTAAGTTTGATTACAAAGGTGGGCTACAGAAACTATCAGAAGATAGGGCTAAGATGGGTAATATAGACTTTGCTCTGAATATTCCATTACTTACTGTATCAGATGCTTGGCAGTTTGGTAAGTTCTATGCAGGTGGATATAATACAGCTAAGAAAGGTAGTCAGATACTAAGGACAGTTGCAGAGGATGGTACTGTAAGTTATAGTGCAGCTAAACCTTCTGTACTTAGAAATGCTTTGAAGATTGCAAGTAAAGGTGTTGCAGAAGGTCCTTATGAAGAAATGGGACAGGCTGTTGCAGGTAAAGTTGCAGGATATAAATATGCTTCTGAACTTAATGATTTCTATGGAGCCAAGATAGACCCAGATGCAGAGAGTGAAACTATTGACTGGTTACAAGCTACTGCAAAAGCTATTCAGCAAACCTATGGTACTGTTGAAGGATGGGAAGAGGGTTTCATTGGTGGTTTAACTGGTTTAGTTGGTATTCCGGGCTTTAGAAGTGCAAGGAATAGTGAAGGTGGTTTCCAATCCCCAGTATATCTGCAAGGTGGTATTAAGGAAGATATTCAAGAGATAAGAGAGAGAAGTGAACAAGATGATGCTATTGTAGCTCAACTTAATAATAGAGTACAATCACCTGAGTTCCTTAACTACTATCAGTCAGCTATCAGACATAATGCCTACCAGAGACAAATGGATGAAGCTGCTGATAACAATGATAACTTTGAGTTTAAGAATGCTGAACATAACCAGCTTATTAGTGATGTTATCATGTTTGATAAGGCAGGAAGAATCAATGACCTATATGATATAATTGAGGAAGCTGGTAATGTAAGAGAAGAAGATGTTGAACAAATAAGACAACTTACTACTAATCAGGAAACTGGTACATCAGTATATGATAATATGACTGATGCAGAAGTAATTGAACAGATTCAAAAGCAAACTCAGGAAACTAAGGAAGCTGTAGATAATTACAGAAAGATTAGTCAAGACTTACAAGTTAAGATTGGAGATTACTTTGATGAGGATGGTCTTGAAGAAATGACCTATTACTTCTCAAATATTGATAACCTTGAAAATAGGTTTAAGTCAGTACATGAGGATATAAAGGATAGACTTCAAGGAGTATTAGATGCTTCTATGGATAGGGAGTTTATTAGTGACAGTGATGAAAATAAGATTAATAGGTTATCAGACTTCTTAAACTTTTCTCCTGTAAGACTAATTAATGAACTTGCTGATTCAAAGGAAGCTCAATCTTATATCTCTTTATTAGATAAGACATTACAGACTGACCCTAATAAACAGGATATAATTGATGAGGTTAATGACCTTCATAAGATAGCTGAAAGAAGACTTGATTTCATTGACAAGTATGATACTTATCTTAGAAATCCTCAAGCTCTTGCACAAAAACAAGAGAGACAAAGAGAGAATATTATAAGAGAAAATGAAAGACAAGAGATAGCTAAGACTAAGGATGCAGCATTAGCTGCTACTAACCTTAATGAGTTCAGAGAAGCATTGAATAATGAGCCTGATTCATCTAAAAGACAACAGATTCTTGATGAACTTGAGAATGAAGGTAATAAGATGGCTAAGGACTATAAGGAAGTTCAAATGTATAATAGTGAGGTAAGTAGGGCAATAGATAGACAACCTATCTCTCCTGAGGCTAAAGCTAATGCACAAGAACTGCTTAGAACTCAACATGAAAATGCTAATAATCTTGAGGAAATGGCTAATCCTAACTCAGTGTTCATTAATAATCCAGAAAGTCTGTATGATGAAAATCTACCAGATGATTTGAATATGATGAATTTTGCTGAGGCTCAATATGGACTTCTATCTGCAATGAGTGAGGTTAATAATGACCAGAGATTTAAAGCAAGATTTCCTGTTGAATACCTAAAGCCAGTTGAGAAAACAGATGGTACAAGAGGTACTACAGCAAAAGATACAACTGGAGATAGTGGTACACCCACAGTTCCACCAGTTAATGCTGGACCAGTAGATACTTATGAACCTCCTGTAGGTAATATTACCCCTCAAATGGTAGCTGAGGAAAATAAGAAAGCCAATGAAAATGCTCCTACTCCTCAATCTTTGGACAACACTCAGAAAGGTAAGAGACAATATTATAGACCTACTATTCCTGAATTACACATCAATGCAAGTAAGGATGGAGATTTCAGACCTTTCAATGTGGTAGTTGCTGAGAAAGAGAACTTAAACTTTGATGAACTTTATAATTATCTTAGAGATAATAGAGCTTTCAGTTATGTAAATGAAGGTAATCTAAAGGCAGGTGATGAACTTGGCTTCATGATTGACCCTGAATTTAATGACCATACAATTTTTATTGTAGATAAGAGGAATAACCAAATAGTTGGTTCATTAGATGAAAGTCAGTATGTAGTAGATAGATATGAAGGTTTATCAGGGCTTATTGAAAGAATAAAAGAAGAGTTCAATCAGACTGGAAAGGATAAGAAGTTTATAGCTACTCCTACTACAAGAGTATCTCAGATAATGGTTGGTAGAATACCTTATGGTACAGAAGAAAGAAATATGGGAGAAATACCTAATGTAAGTGCAAGTTCTATCTTTGGTATTGTAAAGAATGGTATCCTATCTACTAATGGTAGAATCAGTGATGATTTAATTACCAAGCCAATGGATATGAGCCAAAAGGAAGGTAGGATGTATATCCTCATTCCTAATGCTGCTGGTAAATATAGTCCTGCTGCTGTAAGGGTTAAGCACTTCAATGAAAGTGAATATAATCCAGAAGATGTTACTATTAACTCAACTCCTTTATACAAGAATATAAAGAAGAGTATTGATGCTTTAGCTAATGCTTTCACAGAGGAAGATGTTAATAATGCAGTAAAAGACTTGGCAAGAAGTCTATATATTGGTGATGTTCATATTGACTATATACAAGGTAAGAATGGTAATGGTATCAGGTTTACTAAGGTTCAAAGAGATGCCAATAAGAATGAAATCTATGATGAAGTAGATGGTAAGAGAGTCAGAAGAGAAGATGCAAGAACTGTATTCTTAACTGAAAGATGGGACCCTAATGTTCTCTATGAATTAGGTGGAGATGGTGTTAAAACTCAACCTGATACAAGAGATTCACAGGAAGTAGCCAGTGAAATACAAAACATTTTAATGGCATTCAATCTTCCATTACAGGTGAATTTAGGTATGCTTAATAAGGGAGGCTACAATAACATGTTACTCTCTTCTGGAGTAATGACATCCAATATAATAGATGCCAGTGTAAAAAGTAACTGGTTTACAACAGATTATTTTGATATACAAGGCAACTTACAGCAAGCTCTAAACCCTGCATCAGTTAAGGCTGAGGAAGGTAGAAAGATACAAACTCCTGTAGGAGGTACAGAAGGTGCTATCTCCGGAACAAAAGTAACATTACCATATAATGAACTTTTTGGAAGTATAGATATATATGTGGATTTGAAAACCAATACTATCAGAAATGACCAAGGTCAAGATATAACAAGAATGTATAATACTTCCATGCAGCAATTTTTCTTTGACTTGGCTTATATACAAGAAAACTATGGGGATGCTCAGAATGGTTCTATGATGATGGGGGGTATCACCCTTCTTCCTAATGGTAAGGTTCTGAACAGAAATACAGGTCAGTATGTAACTGGTGCTGCATCAGATAAATTCAAACAGAAATTAGCTGATAGAAAGAAGACTGTAGCTGACTCTAAGAAAGTTATAGACCAGATTGCAGAGAATCAAGCTAAGGTTGATAAGACAAGAACTGATGGTGAGTTCTATTATATCCTTGAGGATGATGGTGAATATCATGAATATAAGAGGGTGCATTCAGTATTAGGAAGTAATTGGATTGAGTCTCCTAAACAGACTAAAGCTCTACAGGATTTAAGAGTTAATCTCCCAAAGAATGCAGATAATGTAACACAATTCAATAACTATCTTAAGAACTTAAGTAGCCATTATGGTGTGGACCTTACAGCCTTTGAGGGTAAGATAGATGCAAGAAGCAGGGATACTATTGTGAATATAGTAAGAGATAAGATGTCTGGAACTAATTCACAAAGAGCATTAGATGCAGGTACTTCTGTAGATAGTGTAATCAGGAACTTCTTCACATCAAGTGAGATGCCAGTTAAACCAAGCAATATGTCTGAACAGGCATTCAATGACTTGGCTACTTCTCTTACTGAGATTAAGAGTAATATTGAAGCAAGGGGTGAAACATTCCTTACTAATAATATAGTACTCTTCAATAAGTATGAGAATGGAAATAGAGTAGCTGGTGAGGTTGATATTCTCTCTGTAGATGCTAATGGAAACTTCAAGATATATGATGTTAAGACAAGTAGATATAGCTTCTATGACTTTGTTGATAGGAATGGTAGAAAGGTTAATTACTTCAAGAATAAATCTAATACCCAAACAATGAGTCAGGAGCAGTATTATACTAAACAATTAAGTGCTTATAAGAACTTATTTGAGTCTCAATATCATACTCCTATCACTACTTTAGCTATATTACCTTTTGTACTTGAGTACAACAAGGAGAATGTTAGTAGAGTAACTAAGGAGAAGGGTATTCTTCTTAACTATGATTCATCTGTGAATGTTCCTTTAGTTGGTAGTGTAGCCACTCCAGAAGTGAGTAATACTAATAGTAGCTTACCTATATTCAACAGTACATTTGAAACAAGAGAACCTATAAACAATGTTCTGCCAGACTATAGTATGTCAGATAGTAAAGTAGGTTACTTCTTGAGAGATGGAAAGTTACATACAGGTTATCTAAGCCCTATTGGAAAGGTGAATGGAGTTGAGGTATATATGACTAAAGTTCCTAATATTACTAAAGGGTTTGGAAATCAACCTGCACATGTTGCATCTAATGATTTCTATGCAGTATTTCCTAATGGTAATACTATTGCTTTAGTAAAGAATGCTGTACTGTCATATAGTGAGACTGAGGCTAAGAACAACATAAAGAAGATACTGGAAGGTAATCCTCAGAGAGTTGTTGATATGTCTCAGGAAAGTACTATACTTTATACTCCTTCTGCTGAACCAGTTAAGATTGAGAAGCCTATTATTCCTGCTACTATTAACCAGTCAGATGCAAGTGGTGCTCAGGCTACAGTAGCTAAAGAGCAAGCTATTAATCAGACTGATGAAGAGTTTGATGTAGAATTTGAATTAAGGCAAGTAGATAAACTTGATAGACCTGTATGGAATAAAGAGAAAGAACTATCTTGGCTTAATAAGGTTCTACCTCAATTGAGTGAGGATGGAAGAATCCAAATAAGTAATGGTCTTATTGAAGTTGCTGGTAAGGGAGCTATAGCATGGGGTCAATTTAAAGAAGGAGTAGTAACTCTTTCTGATATTGCAGCAGAAGGTACTACATACCATGAAGCATTTCATGTTGTATTCCAGCTAATGACTTCTGAGGAGAATAGAGCAAGACTATTTGAAGAAGCTAAAGCCTTGTATGGTGATATTAGTGAAAGAGACCTTGAGGAAAATATGGCAGAAGGATTCAGAAGATTTGTCATGGCAAGTAATGTGAATAGTCCTTCTGTTGTAACAAGAATCAAGGATAGTATGGAACTTGCTGCTGAATATATGTTTGGTGATGATGTAGAATCTCAAAAGGCTCTGGATGAATACAGGAGTAAACATTCAAATGATAAGTCATTACTTAATCATATCATTGATTTCTTCAAATCATTAATATATAAAGTTAGATTCTGGAACTACTACAGTCCATCTCTGACAGCATTATATCATGACATTAATAATAGAAGATATAGTAATGCTGAATATAGAGTTGAACCTTTAGGAAGTAAGAGAAGAGAACTTGATTATAGTAGTCTTTCAGATAGTATGAAAGAGAAGTGGAGTGAAGAAAAGTGGAATGAAGTATCCCAAGAAGAAAGAGAGCAAGCATTAAGATGTAACTCTTAATCATTAGGCTGAAATTTTTTATTAGGGAGTAAATAAAAAGGGGAAGTAGATTATTCTACCTCCCCTTTCTTCTTTTAAGCCTATTGCTTAAAGAACGGTATTTGGTCTTCAATAAAGATACCTCTTAGAACTGTATTATACATAGGAGCAAGAGGAGATTTAAGTAAGCTCTGTTGAGCTTTAGACTTATCTTTATAAGGTCCAGACTTAAGTATTGCATCCTCTCCATTGAATGTTTCATAGTTCATTGGGTTCATAAGATTGATTAGATTAAGAGTCTTTTCTACTGTATTTACACCAGCAGCAGGAGACTTTAATATCCTCAATCCTTCACCAACCATCTCTGGAGTAGGAGTAAGAGCACCTAATTCAGTGTATAACCTTCTCAACTGATACTCAATCATCTTAACTAACCAAGGTCTGTCCCTATCATCACTCCATTCTATCAATCCAATAGCTGCTGCTACTGCAAGGAAGTGTGCTACCTCAGTTAATGCCCTCTTGACATTTGCCTGTTCTGTGGGAGTCATTTCATTCCACTTACTTGCAATATCAAACTGAGCTTTCCTAAGGTCTTGGAATAGGGCATTCATAAACCTGCCAGTAGTAAGATAATAACCTTCTGTCCATGCTTCAAGGTCATAGTTATAAGTAGCTGATTTGAATCTTCTATTCAATGATGGTTTAATCCATTTCCTGAACATCATACCCAACCTACCAATAGCCAATCTTTGTACTGCACTTCTATCAGCTTTATTATAAATACCGTGCATTCTTTGATTAATAGCTGCACTCTTTCTACTGAACTTGATTATATCTTCTTGAGTGAAAGCTGAACCATCAGCCTTAGTATAACCCTGTTTTAACTGTAATTTAGCACCTAACTTCTTATTACTACTATCTAATGGTACAACCTCAAAAGCATCCCATAGACTTACTAACTTACCATTAGGAGCCTTCATTTTATAAGCATCAGCCAGAGCTAAAGATGTTCTATTCTGCATCCAGTGTTCACCTGCATTATTCATAAAGAATAGAGCAGATGTACCAAACATTCTACTGAACCAAGTCTTCCTGTCAAAGTTGACTTCTCTTGTATCCTGTTCATATTCCTGCATTACATTGAATAGTTCATCCCATAAAGCTAACTTATTGGTCTTTACCCTATCACCTAACTGAGCTAAGAATGATGGTAATTCCTTACCATAGGTTCTATCAGCTTTTAAAGTATTCTTTTCATTAAAGAACTCTCCTGAGAAAGACTCAATTCTCATCATCACTTTACCAGTAGCCACATTGGAAACACCTGAAAGGACATTCAATGCCAAGTTATTCATAGAAGTCATTCTATTAATAAAGTTAGCTACCTTTCCCTTGTCAATATTAGTCTTACCAAATGTTCCTTCATCTGCCATATATCTTCCATATACCTGCATTTCAAAGAAGTCATTCAGTCTTTCCATAAACCTTGACTTGTCTCCTGTCTTAGTTAGTTTACTCTCAACCTTTCTACCTACTGCCTTAAATTTCTCAACCATAGGTTTACCACCTTCTGTTTGAGTAACCTGTCTTTCTCTCAGCATATCTCTACCAACTTCAAGAACATCAATGACCTTATTCATTTCATCAAAATCATTAGCCATTGCTGCATAAGCAGTCATAGTACCTACTATATCAGTAGATAAGTCATTAGCACTTTCTCCCTTCTTGAGCTTTGTAAAGTAGATAGGTAACATTTGTACCTCTCTATCCTCAAAGTCTTTTACAGTTGCCTTGTCTCCAAAGTCTGTATCATCAGTTCTCCTAATGAAATTATCCTTGATACTTTCCCAAACTTGTTGAGCACCAGACTTCACACTTTCAGAGCTTTTAACCCTTTCAACTAAGTCTTTCCTAATTTTTACAGCACTATTCAGCTTTGTATATTTATCAGGAAGTAGAGCATCAAGTTTAGCCTTAATATCCATCACAGTAGTATAATATTCTCTCTGGGCTTTATTAAGCCTTCTGAACTCCATACTTTCATAAATGGATTTCTTAGGTTGTCTAACTCCATCTACAGTTTCCATGTTGGCATTGAACCAATTCTGCCTCTCTTCATTATATTTATCAGCATTCTCCCCTACAGGGTTTCTGCCATACTTTTCATTAAGACTTTGGAACATAGTTCTCATTCTCTCCCTGAATAGAGCATGATTTATCTCACTGATATAATTACCACTCAGATTACCCTTACTATCTCTCTCAAACATCCACTCAGTATCTTTCACACCAGCCTGTTCAAGTTTAATAGTGGCAGCTTGTAGTTCCTTCTGAATATCAATAGTCTTCAATCTGGCTTGTTCCTTGCTCTTTTTAACAGCTTGGTCCATAATCTTCAACATATAATCAGAACTATCTGCCATACTATCCAGCCATCTGTCAAAGAAAGAAATATCCTCATCAGCTACTTTAACCAACTCTTCTGCATTAAGGGTCTTTCCTTTGTACTTTCCAAATGGAACCACAAGGTTATCTCCTACAAAAGGTTTGATGAAATCAACAAATAAAGGCATGGAGATTGTATTGTAGTCCACTGCAAGGTCATTAAGCATTGTAGTGACATTATCTAATGCAACCCTTACCCTTTGACCATATCTATTGTCTGTGGACTTCTCTTCCTCTCTGAGAGCCTCTCTCACTGAATCAGCTATCCTCTTATAACTGTACATATAGTTCCTGATGTCCCTGAGTACCCCAGCCCTTTCATTAAGATTGGTTGCAGGAGTATTTCTCAATACCTCAAGTCTACTACTAACTTTCCTTAGCTCTTCAAGTGCATTATCAAGGAACATATAGATACCTTCAATCTCACTATTATCTGCTAATTCCAGCTCTAACCTGTCTATTAATAACCTCTGATTGGCACTAAATTGACTGTTAGGATTTCTCTTTTCATAAATCTTGAGCCTCTTCAACTCATTATCTATAATCTTCTGTAACAAAGCCTTATCCCTATCTACCCTTTCAGTAGTGGAATAGAATGCCTCAGAGGTACTAATATTCTCAACATTAATAGCTTCATCCATCTGTCCAGTAAGAATATCACCAGCCAGTTTACTAAAGCTACTCTCTGCTTCAAGCATTGCTTTTTGGAACTGTGAAGCCCCTAATCCTCTAAAGAAATTTTTTACAGCATTGATAAACCTCTCCAGAAGGGATTTATAAGATGAAGAAGGGATGGGTTCAGACTGTAATAAGTGTTTAGCAAGTAATTTACCAGCAGCTTCTCTGGCTAACTTTGATTCATCACCTTTATACAGACTATCATAGGTATTGTAATCATCACCTAATATTTCACCTACCAAACTATTGTTAGCCAAGTGATTGACCAGTCTATTTATAAGAGGATTATCCCCCATTGCCTCAATAGCAAAGTGAGCAAACTCTTCTGGTAATGCTCTCTCACCTTTAATACCATCAGCAAGTCTAATCAATTCAATTATACCTGTTGCAGCATCTCTGGCTTGACTAAAGTCTGTTACTCCTGCCACTCCTCTTCTCTGTTCCAAGTCTGTAAGAGCACCTATCCCAATGCCATTAGCAGCTAATATCTCTCTCAATCTATTATTAAGAGTGTAATTATATTGCATACTGTTAGCTTCAAGACTGTTCATCTTGTTTCTTACTCTGACAAAAGGACTGATATAAACCCTATTACTTTCATTGTCCCATACCTTCTCAACAGATGCAACATAGTCCTCTCTAAACTCTGATTGAGTATTGAATTGAATAGCCTTTTGGACTAACATTCTATAGTTTTCATCATTGTTCAGATATAACTTAGCTCTACCTGTCTTATGGTAATGACCAATCTCTTCATTAAGGTTCTTTAGAATCTTCTGCTCATCAATAATACTTCTTAGATTAGTTTTCTTCAAGAGACTGCTTAGAGTAGGTTCACCATTTTCATCCATCTGTAACCTTGGATTCCAATTAGTAACAAAGTCACTACTCTTTGTAATGAGGTATATTCTTGTTGCCTCCTGTCTATTAGGGGCATAAGCCAGCAGGTCTTTAAATAACCTGCTGCTTACTACCTCATTTTTACTGTTCCTCACTTGAGGAATTATTGCACATTTCTTAGCCATATCTATAATTCATATAATGTATTTGCACCACAGATTTTATCATTGTTTGCATCCTCATACTCAGTATTTGGATTGATAGAATTAATATCATCTGCTTTTCCTTCATTCACTTCAAGTGGAGCACCATACACCTGACTGAAAGCCTCACTTGCAATATCTTGAGTCAGACTTGAGAAGTCATAGTTCAGATATTCTGGCATGGAGTCATAATCAATATCAGCTTCCTGATAGGCTGTTATATCCTGATTTACATTAGGAGTATAATCCCTGTCATTCTTATCAATTACTGACTTCATTTCAGTAACATCCTTACCATATTCATACTCAATAAAACTGTTCTTGAATCCAAGTGGGTCTATCCTTTCATACACAGCTACATTAGGCTGTACATTATCAGCTTGTGTAAGCCTGTAATATATTGTACCTCCCTTGTATCTTCTTGCTATGTAATTAAAGAAGTCATAGGTTGTTTCCTCTCCTATCCCCTCTCTCTTCCTTATTATCTTCTTATCACTACTGTTAGATTCAGTATCAATGGTTATTTTAACCATATCCAAAGCATCACCTTGTTCATTAGTGAAAGAAGTGGAAGCCTCTGTGGGAACCTCAGGAACTAACTGTCTGTTATCTAAGTGATTATAGATATACTGGTCAATAAACTGACTGTAATCATCCTCACTTTCCAATAATCCTCTCAGTGTATCAATATACTCTGGAATGGATTGTCTAATAGCAGTTGGTGCTAAATGAATGAAAGTAGAAGGTCCAAATGCAAACCCATTTCTGTAATAACTGTATCTGAATAGATTAAGAGCTAAAGCCTGAGCTTCTGGTCCCATATATAATAATGATTGCCAGTCTCTCATATATCTTTCTCTCAGAGTAGGACTTAACTGACCTACATTCTTAAATACTACTGTATCTACAGGATTGTTTTGGTTAGCCCTTATTACTCTTAATCTCTTAACAAACTCAAGTTCAGCTATTTCAGGATGTTCACTCAATGTTCTGTTGAAATAATCAGGGAAATTATTGATGAAATCCCTTCTCTTATCACTGGCTGTTGTAACCTTATCATCTGCTCTGAGGTTAGCTTCTTGCCCAAAGAATGATGTCTTGGACATAATATAAGCTAACAAATCATTGTAGATATTATTGAGTGTCTTTGCATTTAACTTGCCTGTCTTAGTGTACTGTCTTAAGCCTCTCAATCCCTCTTTACCATCAATTACTTCTCTGAAAGAGTCAGTGAATTGAGGGAAATATTTACTGAACATTTCTTGTGTCTGGTCAATACCAAGACTAAAGAATGCCTGTAAATAAGGTAATGGGGAGCTTAATAATCTTTCTCTTATCTGGTCAATATCCATACCTTTCATACTGAAAGGCATGATAACATCTGCACCAGTTAAAGGAGAATTTTCATTTAACACTACATTAGTCAGGAAGTCATCAACTTTCTGTATCTTAATCTGTGTATCTGCAATAGTAGGACCTGCTGCACCACCTTGAGTATCTGCTCTTGTAGCTTGAACCAACTGTCCCAAAGCATCTGCTGTACCCATTATTCTCTTAAATAAATAACCAGCAGCCACTTGCTTCTTATAGAACTCAACCTTTCTGTAATCAGATGTTTGTGTCCTATCACTTAATTCCTCTACTTCCTTCTGGAGAATGATATTGTCTGCCAATTCATCTGCCATGAACTTGTTAGATTTATAATTGTCATAGGTTACATCTTCCATCATTGCAGCCCTTTTCTTATAGTTCTCAATGACTTCATCAATGATTGTGTCCTTTCCTTTGCCTTCTCTACTCTCTCTAAAATAGGTATTAGTAATATCCATTACAATTGGTTGTGACATAATCAAACCAATCTCAATAGGATTATAACCAAGCCTACTTAAAAGCATTGAGGCATCAGCAGTGAATGTATTCTGATTCAATGAAGCAAGCACAGGGTCTTTCACATTATCCACAGATGCAGCAAGGAAACCTGCATTATTCCTTGAGATATACTCCTTATTGTCATTCATCAGACCATGAAGAGAAGTCAGTCTCTTACCATTAAGTAAGAAAGAGCCATTCTCAGTATCAAGACCTAATTCAGTATGTTGCATCAAAGCATGGTTTGCATTATGGTTGGCATAAATACCAATCAATGCTGCACCAGTCATATTCTGCTGATGAAGTTGAACCTGAGTTCTTGGGTTAAGAGGGTCAAGTTTCTTCTTGAACTTCTCTGCCAATTTGTCAAGTTGCTCCAAATCCATACTGCTTAACTTATTAAGAGTACTTTGATTCTCAGGAATATTCAGCTCCTTTCTTAGTTCAGACTCTCTACTTGATTGAAGGATGTTAATCATTCTTGCAGACTTCTTCTGATAGTCAAAACCACCGGGGTTAAGCATCTTTGAAGCAGTGTCAGCATTAGTCAGAACACCCCACATCATATCAATCAATAGATTGTTTCTGGCTTCAAGACTATTCTCTTGTGGAGACTTGCTAAAGTCATATTCAATCTTCTCAATCTTATCCTCAGAAGCTACTCTATACTTCTCTCTGTTAGCTTTATATGTCTTCCAGAGATTGTATTCCTGACTATCCTTAGGAGCTTTCCTACCATCATCTATGGCTCTGTTTACACTCTGTCTATACTCCTTCAACATTTCAGGAGATACAGCTTTTCCTTGTGTCAATTGAGCAACTAAATCATCAACAAACTGTCTTCTATTATACTTAGGAGTTATCTTAAACTCAGGTAACATGATATACAATTTATCCACATCAAAGTCAGAACCACTTAGGGTAGTAATCTCTGCTGGGAGCATAATTGCAGAACCATTCTGCTGAGGTAAGAAACCTTTAATATAAAGAGGAGCCATTGAGTATTTGTCCTCAGTTGGAACTCTATAACCAATCAACTTTCTCAAGTTGTCTGGTAACTTATTTATATCCAGTTCATGAGAACCTGCCTTCATAAGAGGTTCATAGAACTTCCTACTATATGCTGGCATATAAACTTCGAGATATTTAATTCTCTTGTTCTCTCCTTCACCTTCAAAAACAATCTTCAATTCATCAGTAAGACCATAGTCAGATACCTGAATAAGTGCTCCTCCTCTAATCTTCTGTTTAGTAATTCTACTCTTGATAATACTATTCAGCAATGTTTGTACCCTCTGGGATTGTACAGGGTCAAATAATGGAATATTGAATTGTCCTTTCTCATTAAGAGTACAGGCTCTAATCATATCAATTCCATATCTTTGATTACCTCTCAATTCCTCAAGAAGAATCTTCTCAACCTGTCTGGCATCCTTGAAGATTTCATTTACATCAGCAAAAGCCTGAATGATATTTTCAGTGTTAATAGCATTGTACATATCTAACCATTCCTGTTTAGACATTTCCCTGCCATTCACATTAATCTTAACATCTGGGCTAATATCTGCTGTAATCAGCTTTCTAATCTGAGTACCAACTAACTGAACTGCATCAATAGCATGTTCTGGAGTTGCAGTCTGAATACCATAGTCTTCATAACTTACTTTATGAACCACATTAGGGTTTTCAACACCATTCTGAGTAGTGGCATTCTTAAGAACAGATTTGACATCTTCCTTAGTATTGACACTATTCAAATCAATTACACCTTGTTTCCCAACCTTAGTAGTTGATTCAAATTGAACTACATCAATTCCATTCTCTTCCATGAACTCATTGATAGCTACAAGTTTACCTGATTTACCAAGTGGACCTGAAACTAACTGGTGCATAGCCATAAGAAGGAACTCTGAGTTCTTATGTTGAACTGGTGTCTTAATACCTGTATGACCTTGAACTCCACTCATATTATTCACCTGAGTGTACACATAAGGTTTCTTAGTCTGCCAGATAATATTGAAATCAGCCATATCCCACTTACCATTTTGGAAGTTATCAAAGGCTCTCTGCATATCATCTGTCCACTGACCAGACATATCAAGTATAGCTCTGTAAGAACTTAATGACCTATAAGCCTGAGCATCTGCCACATTTACCTCTCTGAACTTATTTAAGATTAAATCCCTATCTCTCTTTGACATCTCACCTTTCTTGACTCTTTCATCAAGTACAGTTGCAATATCATCAAGTGCAGAAGATACAATCTCATCATCTTTTAGATAAATAGTTCTCTCTTCCTTTCTACCATACTTAGAGTTGGTATTAAGTCTGAGGGCAGGAGCATGAACTTCCTTATATCTCTTTTGGAAGTCCTCTATATTCTTGTAGAAAGCAAGGTCAGTTGTAGTGAGTTCAATAATTTGTGATGTAGCAAACTTACTATTCCAAAAATACTCTCTCAACTTAGCTTTGGCATTATTTCTAATAACCAAATTTCTGTTGATACTATCCATTTCCTTAGCAGTAATCTCACCTCTCACCATCTTCTCTCTCAACAAGTCCTTAATACTTTCAAAAAGAGTAGTTGCCCTTCTATCATCCACTGGATTATTATTGTTGTAATCCCTTAAAAGAATATCCATCTCTGTAGTCCACATTCCTTCAAGAGCCTTCTTTGCATTATTCAAAGAAGTTGCTGTATTTCTATTATAAGAACTTTGACCAGCATTTACCCCAATTACTCCAAGATATTTGTACTTACCATTAGGCAGTTCTTCAAGTAAACCAGCTTTAGCCCACTCTCTATAAGTCTGTTCAAACTCATTATCAAGAGCTTCTCTCACTGACTCTCTGATGAACTCTCTTAATTCAGCACCAGTTCCTTCATTCTGGATTCTCTGGAACCTATCAAGGAAAGTTTCACCATTGTCATATCTTACATCATTCAGAGCTGTAAGGAACTTAAACTCAGCACCACCAATACTCTTGATAGTACCATCTTTCTTCCTTACTATATCATAGTTTGCAATAGGAGCAATGTTTGGATTACCCTTTTGATATTCAATATCTCTCTGGTTTACAAGAGCTATTCTATCTACCTCTTGATTAACCAAGTCAACCATTCTATCAAGGATAATATCATCATACTTCATATACTCACCATCTTCTCCAATGATGCTATGATTGTCATACTTCCTGAATCTAATGAACTCAGCAGAAGGACTATCTGAAAGAATTGGCACATGGTAATTAGCCCATTGAACATCAGATTTACTGTTATCTGGGTCTCCAAAGTACTCTGTCAGTAATACTAAGGTATAATCTAAATCATCCCAGTTCTGATATGCAACCTTATCTGAGTTAAGTAGAACCTTATGGCTCAATCCTCTTCTCATTTCAGGGTTATTTACCAGTTGCTCAATCCAGTCATTTCTCCATCTGCCATCCTTATAGAACCATTCATATTGTCCAAATTCATTTTCAACAAACTCTTTGAACCTTGCTTCATTACCCATAACATTCTTAAGCTGTTTAATCAACTTACCAAGATAGTTAGGAGTAACATGGCTATAGTATGACTTATCATTTTCCCTCACACTACTTTCAATGGCATCTTCTGTTACTTCTGCAAGCATCATAGCTATGCTATTGTAAGCAGAACCAAAGGTATTTATCAAATCCCCTCTCTTTTCAGTTCCATCTTCAAGAGTCTCAGATTTAACTTCACCTTTCTTTACACCACTGAATATAATGTTTAATTGAGGAAGAAGCAACATAATTGGGTCTGTTGCAGTACCACCTTCATATTGCTTTATATTGGTCAGAGCATCTAATAATACACCTTGATTAGCATTGATACCAATCATATTAAGGAGCTTATTCAATGTCTTCCATACCTTTTCATCTTGTAGAAGTTCCAACCTTTGCTCTGTACTAAGATTGGTAAACCTGTTATTGAGAGCCTCAGTCCATTTAAGACCATTCTCTGCATTCTCAAGATTCAAGTCTCCATTCTTATCATAGATACTATCATCATCAAGAAGATTACCATTCTCATAGTTATCCCTCCATTCATCAAGCAGATAATAGACACCCTCAGGCTTATTGATAGCAATAGTTTCCATCTTGAAAGTACCATCAGCCTGTAGTTTCTTCTTCTGAATCCAGTAAGGCATAAAGTCCTTTCTGAAATCCTGATAGAACTGACTGAATAGTTTAGGCTCAGCCTGTAGTTTCTTGACTATTTGCTTAGTCCAAGGCTTGGTATTACCCAGAGTCTCCAGAAGTGGTAACATATCATCAGATGTAATCATATCCCTGAGCTTATCTATAAGGGTTGCATGGACATAGTCTGCATCAAGAAATCTAAGATTTCCTAAATCATCCTTATCATACTTTCCTCTGTAGTCAAGTTGGGGTATCTCTCTGATTACCTTTCTAACCTCTTGACTTAAAGACTCATGAGAACTTACTTCCCTATAATTAGTCATCCATCCATCCTTGAAAGCCTCATCCTTTACAAAGTCATCAGCCTGTGTATCTACCGCACTATCTCCCTCAGGAGTATCATTATTAAGGTTGGCATCTTTAGGGGCAATATAATTAGGGTCAATCCTAATCCCCTCAGTGGCTATTAGTATAGTACTTGCTTCCTCAGCCAAAGGTTTGAAGTTATCTACTACCTTCTGATAAGCATTGGTTTTATATAATGCTTTCTTCTTTGCAGCTTCATACTTCTGTTCATTACTATATCTCTCAGAACCCTTCATACTATTGATTGTATTCAGTTCTGATTGTATCCTATTCTCCTCAGAGTCAAGTATATAGTTATTGAAATAATCCCTTACTCTACTAAATAAGCCAGCAGGTGTATATAACTTGATTATCTTGAACCTATCAAGGGTTCCTAACTCTTCTTTCAGTTCATTGACAGCAAGTACATCACCTTCTTTTTCAGCATCAGCAATTCTCTTATTAAGAGTATCATTATGTTCTTGCAGTGCTGTATCTATTTCATTGCTAAAGAATCTTGCAATCAGACTAACCCTATCTCTTCTTGTTCTTGGGTCAAAGTCCAAATCTACTTTAGCTTGTTCTTCCACAGTGGAAATCCTTGGAGCTTCAAATGAAGGTGAAAGTGCTTTATCTAAAGCCTCTATCATTTCATCCTTACCTTTCCTTAGTTCTGCCCTAAAGTTATTTAGTTCAGAAGCAGTAGGATAAGTGTCCCAGTCCTTATTATTCTTGTCTTGCCACAGCTCAACAAGTCCCTTGACTGATTCTATAGTTTCACCCTGTAATTTAGCAGCCAATTCTTCTATTGTAGAATTAGTTGTGATACATCTTTTACTCATCTTGTTATAGATTTATAATTAAATTTATGTGCAAATATAAAGGTTGTTTTCTTAATATGCAAGTTATTAAGGGTTTTCTTTTTGAGAGGTAAACCAAACTCTTTAAAAATAAGAAAGGGGAGACTTAGCTCCCCTAACTGTTACTCAACTACATACTTAACACCATTGAAGATAAGCTGTTTAATTGTATTGATATTAACCAGTCTTTCACCAGTTTCTTTTGGACCTCTTACAACATCCATATCCATACATTTGTACTTACCATCCCTTGATACAAACTGCATCTTGTAGCCTCTTAGTACCCTATCTTCTCCTTCAATGAAGTCCTTAATAGGGTTATTCTGAATATGTTCCAGAGCTTCTTTATAAGCTACAGCCATTGACTTCTTAGCTTTCTTAGCCTTGTCAATCAAAGATACAGCCTCTTGTCTTTGTGCCTCCCTTTCAGCTTCATATTGCTTCTTGGTCTTAGCCTTATCCTGCTTTTGGAACACAACAGTGAATACCTCAGAGGATTTGATACCCTCAAAGATTGTTCTTATACCCGGAGTACCATCTTTCTTATCTTCCTTAGTCACTTTTACTTCCTTGTCATACTGGTCAGAAGTATTAAGTAGGTCTTGAACATAACCATAACCTAATGTTACTGACTTTCCACTCTCTGTATGCTTGAATTTGATTGTATCTTTACCAATCTCTTCAACAATGTAATGTGATTCTTCTGAGAATACATCACCTACTGCTATTTCTTTAATATTGATTTTCATTTGTTCTTGATTTTAATCTGTTACTTCTTTTGAATAAGCAGTATATACTGCACTTAATTCTGCATCATCTTTTACAGAATCCATAGTAGCTTTATACAAGCCTCTTGTTCTTTCTCCACCCCTACTTAATGCAGCAGCTTCAATCACTTGAGAAGTTTTACCACTATTCTTGAAGGGAACACTTACACCATTTGTCATAGCAGAAAGCTCTTTATACCATTCAATGTACATAGGGTCAATAGTCATAGTATCAAATTTGATACCTAATTCACTTGCCTTCTTAGCCTCTTCTCTCCAATCAATCTGGGCATTCTTCACAATGTTACTATAACTGTAACCTACATAGTGAGGTGCTGCATCAGCAATCAATAATACTGCCTTAGTAGAACCCTCTCTCCATGCAGTTTCCTCAGTGATTTTCTTAATGACCAGTTCATAGAACTCATCACCATCCCCACCACTGGTTCTTTGAGCTTCATTGATAAACTTGATGATTTTGTTTTCATCATTAGTAAGGTCTAATACTTGATAAGCCTTACCAAAGTTATCCTTGCTCCTCATATCACAATAGTCACCAAATGCTACTATACTAATCCTTAAATCAGGATTAGAGCTGAATAGTTTGGGAACCAACTCCTTCACATGGGTCTTCACTGCATTAATATAAGCTGACATAGAGCCAGTTGTATCAAATGCAATCACCATGTCAAGCATACCATCAGTAGTAGATGGCTCTACTACTTTAGGCAGCTCTTTTGTCTTAATTAAATTTGTTCTCATTAAATGAACTTTTCAAGATTTGACATAAACTCTTGAGTCTCTTTCTGAGTTTCAGAGATGAAACCTATTTCATCTCTGAAACTCAGAAAG
>OKTP01000211.1_pt1 | contig 26229 bp, 22 predicted proteins | sample 1606291 | NCBI WGS metagenome assembly OKTP01 (sample SAMEA3879558, study PRJEB24766) | human gut metagenome | biome: human-associated habitat; feature: feces | place: USA | collected 1985/1987
CCGATCTGAGAGTTCTACCTCAACCATACATCTGCATTTGAATTTGACGGTGCGGCAGGTATGGAGAAGATGAACAACATTATGGCTGAAATCAGAGAGAATATTCCTACTGAAATTGACGGCAAAAAGGTTGTTAAGGTTTCCGACTATCTCCTTAAGTATGAGCTTGACACAGTAACAGGCGAAAAGACTGCTATTGACCTCCCGACTTCAAATGTAATTTCATTTGGTCTTGAGGGTGACAACGGCGTAATTATTCGTCCGAGCGGTACAGAGCCAAAGATTAAGGCTTACATCACAGCAGTCGGCAAAGACTTCAACGATGCAGAAAGCATTAAAGACAGCCTTGTAGATGCATCTAAAAAGCTCCTCGGTGTTGAGTAATAATATAGCATAAAATTCAGCGGTATCGTTTTTGATACCGCTTTTTGATATTTACAATTATAAAATAGTGCATTATGTCATATTGACATTTAAGATAAATAATTCTAAAATATAAAAGAACAACAAACTATTGTTGTAATCATTTTTCCATAAGGAGTGGTATAATTAATGAGAAAAACAAAGAAATTTGCAGCAATTCTGCTGTCGGCACTTATATTGTCAAGTTCATTTTCCATTTTGCCTGTAAGTGCGGCAACAGTCGGAAATGATACGGCTGTTGTGTCGGTAAATTCAACTTTAACAAGTGGCAATTATCAATATAAGGTGCTTGATGATAATACAATCTGCATTTCAAGATATATTGGTGATGAAACAAATGCAACAATTCCGGCAAAAATTAACGGTTTAACTGTAACGACTATTGGTAAAAATGCTTTTGTACAAACAGGCTTGGGATGTTTACATATCCCTGCAAGCATAACTGATATAAAACCAAATGCTTTTAAATTTTCAGGCTTTAATAAGATAGAGGTTGACAAAAACAATTTAAACTATACCTCTATAAACGGAGTTTTATTCAGTAAAGATAAAACTGTACTTTTAGCTTATCCAAAAGAAAACTCCGCTACATCTTATATAATACCTGACGGTGTTAAAATTATTGAATCTACTGCTTTTATGGGTACAAGCAATTTAAATAGTATTGTTATACCTGACGGTGTAACGACCATAAAAGAAAATGCGTTTTATTTATGTAGTAACTTAAAAAATGTTTCAATACCAACAAGTGTAAAAAGTATCGACGAATCTGCTTTTGATTTTTCTGCTTGTACAAAAGAAAATTACGGATACTATATCGGTAACTGTTTAATAGGTGCAGATAATGAAATAAATGGTAATTTTACTATAAAAGATGGTACAAGACTTGTAGCCGACAGTGCTCTTCGTGAAATTGATAATTTGGGAAATATATCAATTCCTGCAAGTGTAGAGATAATAGGCGACTGCGCATTTTTAAACTTTTCTTCAGAAAGCTTAAAAAACATAACTGTCGCTAATGAAAATAAATATTTTAGTTCAGAGAACGGAGTATTATTTAATAAAAACAAAACAGAGTTACTGTGCTACCCTTGTGGCAAAAATGAAACTACATATACGGTTCCAAATACTGTAACAAAATTAGCAAAAGTATCATTCAGCGGTTGTAAATTAAATAAATTAAATCTTCCTAACAATTTAAAATATATAGATGAAAGTGCATTTACAGAAACTTCATTAAAAACCTTATCAATTCCTGAAAGTGTTGAATATATTGGTAGATATGCATTTGATTTATCCGGTATCGAAACAATAAATATTCCAAAAGGAATAACAACTATTGAAGAAGGTACTTTTTACCGTTGTATGCAACTAAAAAGTGTATCCATAGACAATCATATAAAACATATCGGAGATTACGCTTTTTCTGCGTGTTATAATCTTTCAGACATTAACATTTCAAATAATGTTACATCCATAGGTAAAGGCGCTTTTCAATCAACAATTATTCAGAAAATCGAATTGCCTGCAAGTCTAGAAAGTATAGGAGAATATGCTTTTAATGATTGTCAAAATTTGCAGGAAGTAACTATACCTAATAAAGAAGTTAACATTAATAACAGAGCTTTTTATAATTGCCCTAAATTAAATACGGTTACTATACCTGCAAAAGTTAAAGAAATTGGTAAAAATGCATTCGGCTACCAAGGAAACATTTTTGATGAAGAAGATTATAAATACGGAGAAGAGAATGCAATGCAAGATTTTAAAATAATAGGATATTCAAACACTGCCGCCGAAACATATGCAAAAGAAAACGGTTTTGAATTTATTTCGTTGGGCGAGCAAATTCTCACAGGTGACGCTAACCAAGACGGTACCGTAAATATTAAAGATGTTACATATCTGCAAATGCATATTGCCGGCAACAAGAATACTGACGGTTCACCGCTTATTGACGAAACAAACAAGCAATTGTTTGACAGTATTGATATGAACAATGACGGTAAGCTGACTGTTAATGATGTTACAGCGTTGCAAACCTACCTTGCACAAAACAACTAAATAACCAAACTAAAACGGCTGTCGCTTATTTAGACAGCCGTTTGCAAATTATTAAAGCCACCTTATCATGCGATAAAGTGGCTTATTTGTTATGCTTAGAAACGCATTGTAAGGCTGATTCTGTTCTTTTCGGGGTCAACGCTTATGATTTTTACATCTACCACATCGCCAACCTTGAGAACCTCCGACGGGTGCTTAATGTACTTATCGCAAATCTGCGAGATATGAACAAGTCCGTCCTGATGAACACCGATGTCGATAAATGCACCGAAGTCAATTACATTTCTGACAGTTCCCTTGAGTACCATATCAGGCTTTAAGTCTTTGATGTCGAGAATGTCGGAACGGAGCATTGGTGCAGGCAGTTCGTCACGGGGATCTCTGCCCGGCTTTGAAAGCTCCTTTACAATATCGTCAAGAGTAGGCAAACCGATTTTAAGTGTATCGGCAAGGCTTTTTGTTCCCTTTGCCGCAACTCTGTTTGCCAAATCGGTAAATTTGCCCTCTTTTATTTCTTTATCCGAATAATCAAGAAGTGCAAGCAACTCTTTTGCACTTTTATAACTTTCAGGGTGAACACCAGTGTTGTCGAGTGGATTTTTGCTTTCAGGCACTCTTAAAAAGCCTGCGCACTGCTCAAAAGCCTTTGGTCCGAGCTTTGGAACTTTCTTTAATTCGGCACGAGAAGTAAACGCACCGTTTTCCTCACGATAAGCAACAATATTATTGCAAACCGTACTGTTAAGACCTGAAATTCTTGAAAGCAATGCAGGAGATGCTGTGTTAAGGTCGGCGCCTACAGAGTTTACGCAACCCTCAACCACACCGTCAAGTGTTTCGCCAAGTCTTTTCTGCGGCATATCGTGCTGATACTGTCCGACTCCGATTGCCTTTGGTTCAATTTTTACAAGCTCTGCGAGCGGGTCTTGTAGTCTTCTTGCTATGGAAACCGCACTTCTGAGTGTAAGGTCAAGCTGCGGTAATTCTTTTGCCGCAAGTTTTGATGCCGAATAAACCGAAGCGCCTGCCTCGCTGACTACCATATAATAAACGGGGCGGTCAGCCTCTTTGATTGCATCTGCCGCAAACATTTCGGTTTCCTTACTTGCTGTGCCGTTACCGATTGAAATAATATCTACATTGTGCTTTTTAATAAGCTGCAAAAGTTTTTGCTTTGATTCTTTGACCTTTGCCTCTGAATGTGTAGGATAAATTACCGCTGTGTCGAGTACCTTTCCCGTGCCGTCAACAACCGCTACTTTACAGCCTGTACGGTAGCCCGGGTCAAGTCCGAGTACAGTTTTGCCCTTAACAGGCGGTTGCATAAGCAGTTGACGAAGATTTACACCAAAAACTTTCATTGAATTTTCGCAGGCATTTTCCGTTAAATCATTTCTGATTTCTCGCTCAATAGACGGGAAAATAAGTCTTGTGTATGCATCCTCGCAAGCGGTTTTTACAATGTCTGCACACGCACAGGCAGGATTGGTAATCATAACCTTTGCAATGGAATTAAGCGGTCTTTCGGTATCCATTTCAACGCTGACTTTTAAAAAGCCCTCTTTCTCGCCCCTGTTTACAGCAAGCAAACGGTGGTCGGCAATCTTTTTAACAGGCTCTTTGTAGTCGTAATACTGTCTGTAAACGCTGTCCTTTTCTGAATCTACGGCAACGGAAGAAATTACACCGTTCACATTCGCAAGGTTTCTTATGCGCTTTCTGATTTCCGCATTATCCGAAACCGTTTCCGCAATAATATCCATTGCGCCTTGCAATGCGTCTTCAACATTTGCAACGCCTTTTTCCTCATCAACATACTCCTCTGCCACAGCAACAGGGTCACATTTGCTCTCCTGCTTAAGGATAATTTCGGCAAGCGGCTCAAGTCCTTTTTCCTTAGCCACAGAGGCTCTTGTCTTTCTCTTTGGTCGATAAGGTCTGTAAATATCTTCAAGCTCGCTTAGAGTTTCAGCATTGTCAAGCGCAAGACTTATTTCGTCGGTAAGTTTTTCCTGACCGTCAATAAGGGTGCGAATTTCCTCTCTCCTTTTATCAAGAGAACGCAGATACTCAAGTTTTTCGCTGAATTCACGAATAAGCTGGTCGTCCATTGAGCCGTGCATTTCTTTACGATAGCGGGCAATAAACGGAATTGTATTGCCGTCATCAAGCAAAGAAATTATGTTCTTTGCATACTCTTCTTTAATTTGAAACTCTTGTGATAATACTTTTGAATAGTCCATATTTTCTCCATTATACTTTTGATTTCATTTGTTTATTGTTCTTAATTAGTAATATAAAACTTATAACCGCAACAACTGCCTCGGTAATCGGAATTGCAAACCATATTGCAAAACCGCCGAAAAGCATAGGCAATGTAATAAGCAAAACCGAACTTATAATAATATTTCTAAGCATTGACACCGCAAGCGAATAACCGCCTTTCATCAATGACTGGAAATAGTAGGTTGAAAGCACATTTACACCCATTGCAAAGAACGCAATAAAGTAAATCGGCATAGCGGTTTTAGTTACCTCTCGTGTTGCATCTGTAAGGTCGATAAAGCACGATGCAACAAATTCAGGAAAAAGTATTCCCGATAATGCAAAAACAACGCCCATTATAAGCACTGTTGAGTAGGCATATTTACGCAATTTTGCTATTCTGACGTTCTGCCCTGCACCAAAGTTGAATGCCGAAACAGGCTGTACAGCCTGACCTACACCCACAAACAAAGCATTGAAAAGTATTGCACAGTTTGCAAGAACACCATACACGGCAAGCTCCGCATTTGAGCAATAATTTAACAATTGTAAATTAAATACAAATATAATAATCGCATTTGAAAGTTCAGTAATAAATCCTGACAAACCGCCTTTTAGAATTTGAAAAGTATTTTTTAATACCTTAATCAGTTTAGATATTCTGATTGTATTTTTCTTTGAAAGAAAATGAGTAAGACAAACCAACAACTGCACCGTAATACCCGATACCGACGCAATAGCCGCACCTGCCATTCCCATCTGCGCAGGATAAACAAGCACAATGTCGAACACTACATTGACAATTCCGCCGGCTGTAACAGCAATCATGGCACGGTTAGGGTCTTTGTCACTTCGTACAAAAGCGGAACAAAAATTAACCAACACACTCGGAATTGCAAAATAGTAATAAAACCGTACATAATCAAAAGCCAAATCAAAAAGTTCGTCTTTTGCACCCATAAGCGAAAGTATTTGCTTGTCAAAAATATTAAATAACACGCAAATAATTATCGCAGCCGTCAAAACACCGAGCAATGCTGTGGTAAAGCATTTATTTGCTTTTTCGTCATCACCCGTACCCTTATGTACACTGAATAACACCGAGCCGCCAATACCAAACAATATACCGATTGACAGCATAAAGCTGATTATCGGGGTTGTCATATTGAGCGCCGCAAGTGCGTTATCGCCGATACCTTTACCTATTACAACAGCGTCAGTCATCAAATATACAGATGCTACAACAGCACTGCCCATTGACGGAAAAAGATACCTGAAATATAAATTTTTTACACTGTCCTTTAATAAATCCAAAATGACCTCCATACAAAAAACTTGCCAACAGTCAGATAAAAATCGGCTTTTGGCAAGTCAGAATCAATACATTTTCAATTATTAAAAATCTGTTTAATAATTGGCATTATTCAAATTTCATATAGCCGTCATACTGAGCCTTAAAAAGCTCAAAAACCTTATTCAAAAGCTCTTCATCCTCAATGCTGACAAATTCTTCGTTTTCATCATCAAGAGATTGAATCTTGAAAATAACAACCTCATCAGCATTTGCGCTGTTCTCAATCAAAACAGCAAATTCATCATTGTCATAATCAACAACGCCGAGAATTTCAAAAACAACTTCTTTGCCGTTTTCGTCTGTCAAAGCAATCAAAGCGCCGTCTTCGTTAAATTCGTTCTGAACAGATTTATTCTTATCAGCCAAAAATATCACCCTGTCTTTTTTCATTTAATAAAAGTATAGCCTAAAATGCCGATAAAATCAAGTAAAATATAAAAAACACAGCTATCTTTTTGACAGCTGTGTTTTAGTCAATTATTCGGTTTTAAAGAGCCGTAGTAATAACTTGCGGTTGCTCCGCCGTCACACATAAAATCCGTTCCTGTATAAAAATACTCCGTTCCACACTGTACCTCTTGTTTGATTGTATTGTATGGACTATGAAGTTCTTTTGCTATTTTGTAAACCGAACGGTGGTCTATATTAAGCCTGATTGATATATAGTATCGTTCTTCTCTTATTAAATGGTGACCTTTCTTGTGTTGGTGTAAAATTAAGTGTATCCATAGTGACGATTCCTTTCGGATTTTTGTGTAGTAACTTATTTCTACCACGAAATCGTTTCTATGGATATTCTTTCATTTTCATTTTACAATTTGCGAATAATATACAGTTAAAAGCTTTGACATAAGTACCACCAATATGATAGATATAATATACTTTATTTTTACAATATTATATTACAACTTAAAGTTAACTTTAAATCAGGAAATTATTTTAAATGTATTATTTTTTTATAAAAAACAGGCGACAGCCTGAGCCATCGCCTGAAATTTAATAAATTATTTTATTTAATCAGCAGATTAAGCAATATTCTCAAGAACCTTGCCTGCATTGCCTGTTCCGTCAAAACCGCCTGCAACATACTTCTGGATAGCAGTTACATCAAGAACATTGATTTTGCCATTGCCGTCAACATCAGCAACTGCCTCATTAACAGTTACATCAGCATATTTAGCAATAAACATCTGGAGAGTTGTGACGTCGTTAGCATCAATCTTGCCGTCGCCGTTTACATCGCCAATATATGTCTTAGGTACAGCATCTGTAACAGTAACAGTTGCAACTGCACCTGTCTTTGTAGCATAGTTGAAGTTTGAAAGGTCAATTCTGAGTGTTACATCAGCAAGCTCATATGGTACATTTACAGTGAGGTTCTGACCGTTGTATACAGCGTCAAATGCAACGCCGGATTCAGGTGTGAAGTTCTCTTCTGCACCGCCCCAGCTGTCAGCCCATGTGCCGTTAGCTGCGAACTTAACCTGGTAGTTGTCAAACTCAGGTACATTATGATATGTAATCTCATAAACCTTGTCTGCAACCTGCTCCATCTCATTAGCTGTTGGATCCCAAGCTATGCCGTTTAACCATGATTCATCATCAGGATCACCGTTACCAACAGCATGCATGCTTGTGATTTCAATATCTGTAACAAGCTTTACTGCATCACCTGTTACTGTAATTTCGCTTGTTGATGGGTTGTATGTAACAGTAACATCACATGTATCTGTTACATCAAATGTTATATTATTGCCTGTAGCATCGCCAATCCAGTTCTGCTCGCCGTTAGCTGTATTCTCAGCAACTTTAACCTGGAGCTTTTCAGCAGGAGCAACTCCGCTAAATACCTTTGTATATGTACCGTCAGCATTCTTTGTCATTACATTTTCAGGAGCTTCTTCCGGGCTACCCTTCCATAAAACACCGCAAAGCTCTTCTGAACCTGCTACTACATATGTAGATTCAGCTTCAGGTGTAACGCCGAGGTATTCAGCAATTTTTTCAGCAGATGCTGTGTTAGGATATGTTTCAGGATCAGCAAGCTCATCGGCATACTTAGATACATATAAATCGTAAACATCCTTAGGAGCTGCATTGATGAACTTGTTTGCACAAGTTTCCTGTACCTTTTCAGGAGTAAGGATAGAAGCATTCTTTACACCATATTCATGGAGGAACTGAGCTACCATTTCTTCAGCTGTGATACTTGTAGGAATGCTCTCGCCTACTACACGACCTGTTGATGTGATTTCGAGCTTAGGACCGTAAACAGCGGCATTAGCTTCGCTCTTCCAAACTGATCTATAGTCCTTTTTCTGTGAGTCTTGAGAGTTTTCGTATGTTTCGCCTGTAACAACGATTGTATCGCCGTAGCATGACTTGCCCATGGTTACATTACATGTCTGATAGCTCTTGTCGCCTACAATTGAGAAAATAGCTACATAATCCGCACCATCTTTAAGCGTTCTTTTATATTTTGCATCAATATCGTACGAATAGATGTTGCCACTGACATATTTACAAACCTCACCCTTTGTCTGCCATGACGTTTCCTTATAATCAGGGTCTCCGGCAACTGCATATGTATGAGCGTAAACCTTAAGTGCACTTACATCTGTTTTTACTAAAGCGTCTGCCCAAATCTCGGTTGGAACTTCAAAATAAATTTTTGTTTCGGTTACATCTTCAGCTGCTGATACTGAAAAAGCGGTTACGGCAGATGTAGAAAATGCCATAAGTCCTGCAACTGTAAGACTGAGAACCTTATTTGTTTTTCTCATTGGAAAATCCTCCTTTTATTTACTCAAATTTGTGAGTATAATTATTATACACTATTTTTTAAAGAAATGCAAGGCATTTTATATAAATTAATAAATTTTTTATCAAAATTTTAACAACTATTTTAACAACTAAATAAAAGTATATTACCACATTTTAATTGACATAAGCGGCAGTTTGTAGTATTATTTAATAGTATAATTTTATGTATATGATTTTGTAAATATTTGAAATGAGGTTACAGATATGGACAAAATTGTTGCTCTTTGTAAAGGCAGAGGCTTTGTATATCCGGGTTCGGAAATATACGGCGGACTTGCAAACACATGGGACTACGGCCCACTCGGTATGGCTCTCAAGAATAATATCAAGCAGGCTTGGCTTAAAAAGTTTGTTCAGGAAAACAAGTATAATGTAGGGCTTGACTCTGCAATTCTTATGAATCCGCAGACATGGGTAGCTTCGGGTCACCTCGGCGGTTTCTCTGACCCGCTTATGGATTGTAAGGAATGTAAAACCCGTCACCGTGCAGACAACCTTATCGAAGATTTTGACGGTACAAATGTAAGCGGCTGGTCAAACGAGAAAATGACTGAATATATTAAAGAAAAGCAAATTCCTTGCCCACAGTGCGGTAAGCACAACTTTACAGATATTCGTCAGTTCAACCTTATGTTTAAAACATTCCAGGGTGTTACAGAGGACAGCAAAAACGAAATTTATCTTCGTCCGGAAACTGCACAGGGTATTTTCGTAAACTTTGCAAACATTCAGAGAACAAGCCGTAAGAAAGTACCTTTCGGCGTTGCGCAGATCGGTAAGTCTTTCAGAAACGAGATTACTCCGGGCAACTTTATTTTCCGTGTTCGTGAATTTGAGCAGATGGAACTTGAGTTCTTCTGCAAGCCGGGTACAGACCTTGAGTGGTTTGAATACTGGAGAGGTTTCTGCCGTGACTGGCTCTACTCACTTGGTATGAAAGCCGAAAACTTAAGACTTCGTGACCATGCAAAAGAAGAGCTTTGCTTCTATTCAAAAGCTACTACAGACTTTGAATACCTCTTCCCATTCGGTTGGGGCGAACTTTGGGGCGTTGCTGACAGAACCGACTATGACCTTACACAGCATATGAACACAAGCGGCAAGTCACTTGAATACTTTGACCCACAGACAAATGAAAAGTACATTCCATATGTAATTGAACCGTCACTCGGTGTTGAGCGTCTGTTCCTTGCAATTGTGGTTGAGGCTTACGATGAAGAAGTTATCGACGAGAAAGACACAAGAGTTGTTCTCCACCTCCACCCTGCACTTGCACCGTTCAAGGCAACTGTTCTTCCTCTTTCTAAAAAGCTCAACGATAAAGCACAGGAAGTTTATGATATGCTTGCCAAAGACTTTATGGTTGATTACGATGATGCAGGTTCAATCGGTAAGCGTTACAGAAGACAGGACGAAATCGGTACACCGTTCTGCATCACATATGACTTTGAATCAGTTGATGACGGCTGTGTGACAGTCCGTGATCGTGACACAATGGCTCAAGAAAGAGTTGCTATCGACAAACTTAACGAGTACATTTCAGAAAAAATTAAATTCTGATTTTCTTAGCAAATAAGATCAAATAAAAAACGACTGCATTATAACCGAAAGGTAGAAATGCAGTCATTTTTTATTTAGGCTGTTTTTTACAGCTTCTTTAATTATTAACTATAAATAAATTTATTAAACCGACTCAAGTTTAATGCTTTCGCCGTCAGATGTAATATTAATTGCTGAAAGCGATGCCGAGCCTGCCTCTATCATTGCGTTGGCAATCTTTTCTTCTACTTCTCTTCTGATAGTATTTCTAAGATCTCTTGCACCACTGCTGCCGTTGCAAGATTTTTTTGCAAGGTACTCGCAAGCCTTTTCATCAAAGCTAAACTTGATGTGCTTTTCTTCCATTGTAGGAACATACTCTGAAAGCATAAGGTTGGCTATCTTTACAAAATCATCTTCCTTAAGGCTGTTAAACACAATGATTTCATCAACACGGGCAATAAACTCTGGGCGAAGAAACTCTGAAAGAGCCTTCATTACCTTTTCTTTAGACGCCTCTTCCGATGACTTACCGAAGCCGAGAGCATTCTCTTTATTTGCCGAACCTGCATTAGAAGTCATTACAATTACAGTATTCTCAAAGTTTACTGCTCTGCCGTGTGCGTCTGTAACTTTACCTTCATCGAGAATCTGAAGAAGAATGTTGAGTACATCAGGATGTGCTTTTTCGATTTCATCGAAAAGAAGTACGGAGTACGGTCTGCGTCTTACTTTTTCCGTAACCTGTCCTGCCTCGTCATAACCTACATATCCCGGAGGTGAACCGATAATCTTAGACACGGAGTGTTTCTCCATAAATTCCGACATATCAAGTCGTATGAGAGTTTCGGGAGTATCGAAAAGTTCCTGACTGAGTACCTTTACAAGTTCGGTTTTACCGACGCCTGTAGGACCTACGAAAATAAACGATGCAGGTCTGCGTCTTGGAGAAATCTGCACTCTGCTGCGTTTAATTGCAGATGCGAGAACTTCCACCGCCTCGTCCTGACCGATAATTTTCTTTTTAAGAGCATCTTCAATACCTGCAAGTTTAGCAAGTTCGTTTTCTCTGATTCTTGATGCAGGGATACCTGTCCACAATTCGATTACTGTAGCAATATCTTCTTCTGTAACCTTAGAAACAAGGGTTTCGGGGTCAATTTTTGAAAGTTCAGAATCAACTCTTGCAAGAGCGGTATTTACATTTGCAAGTTTTTCGTAGTCGATTTCATCAGCAGTGGAGATTGCCTCTTTCTGCAAATTAAGTTTTTGCTGTTCGTCAATAAGTTTGTCGTGTTTTTCCATATTTTTATTACGGAGAGCGGCACACGCACAGCTTTCGTCAAGAAGGTCGATTGCTTTATCAGGTAAGAATCTGTCTGTAATGTATCTCTCTGAAAGCACAACAGTCTTGCGTACAATTTCATTATCAACAGTAACGTGGTGATGCTGTTCATAATATCCTTTTACGCCTGCAATAATGTCAACAGTCTGCGCAATAGTAGGCTCGCCTACCTTTACAGGCTGGAAACGCCTCTCAAGCGCAGAGTCTTTTTCGTTAAATGTGGTTGCGCCGATAACCTGAACCTCGCCTCTTGAAAGTGCGGGTTTAAGAATATTGGCAGCATTCATTGTTCCCTCATTATCACCTGTACCGACAAGTGTATGTACTTCATCAATGAAAAGAATAATATTTCCGTTTTCCTTAACCTCGGCAACAAGTCCTTTAATACGGCTTTCAAACTGTCCTCTGAACTGTGTTCCCGCAACGAGTGAAGCAAGGTCAAGAAGATGAATTTCTTTATTCTTAAGGCGCTGCGGAACATTGCCGTCTGCAATTCTTAAAGCAAGCCCCTCTGCAATCGCTGTTTTACCTACACCCGGCTCACCGATAAGACAAGGGTTATTCTTTGTACGGCGTGAAAGAATCTGAATAACACGCTCAATTTCTTTATCTCTGCCGACAATATTGTCAATTTTGCCCTCTCTTGCCTTTCTGGTAAGATCCTCACAATAAAGGTTAAGGTGTTTTCTGTTTTTATCTTTTTTCTCTTTCTTTTTGCCGCCGCTCTTAGCGGAACCGTCGGTATTGTTTTCACCGTTTTTAGCACCGAAAATATTATTGAAGAAAGCCGGGAATGTCGGTGCGCCGTGTGAGAAATCATCGTCCTCACTGCCTCCGTCTTCGCCTAACTCGCCCATACTTTCAGCAAGGTTGTCTGCACCAAGCTGCTGCATAAGTTGAGAAAGGTCGCCGTTTTCACCCATATTCTCCATAAGGGAATCCATCTGATCCTGCACATTTTCAAGATCATCATCTGAAATTCCCATCTTATTTATTAAGTCCTCAACAGGCTTTATGCCAAGCTCTTTTGCGCAAGTAAGGCAATAACCCTTTGTGGCTTCATCCTGTGGATTGTTTGTTGAAACAAAAACGACAGCAGGTCGTTTTCCGCATCTGCTACAAAGCATAGTCTGCTCCTTTATACATAAATTATTTAAGCGATAAACAATACCGCAAGTTTAAACATCGTTAAAATTAAACACTATTTAAATCTGTTACCATATATAATATATCATAACAGAAAATTTTGCAATTCTTTTTTGTCGTTTTTTCTAAATTTTTTAGTAAAATGAGATTATTGTTTGCTTTTTTCTTTCTTTTTTGCCTTGTCCTCTTTTATAAGTGCCATATAAATCTTAGCATATCTGTAAAGAGCGTAAAGCATAACAACAGCTGTAATCGAAAGTAAAATATCGTCTATTAACAAATTTTCGTAATTAATAACCGCCTTTAAAAAGACTATTATACATACAGCAAAATAAAAAACTATTGTTGCAAGTTTACCAAACCATTCGGCGGCAGGAGGAGTTATTTTCCTTTTTAAAAGAGAAACACCGCCAATCAGCATTGCCACATCTTTTGCTATTAAGACTACAAGAATCGGTATTACATTAGGCGCATAAAAAGCCATACAAAACATAACCGAAATTAAAGTAATTTTATCCGCAATAGGATCAAGCAGCTTTCCGAGTTGAGTTACCTGATTTAATTTTCTTGCAAAAAATCCGTCAAGACAATCCGAAATACCAGACAAACCAATACATATTGCTGACTCCAAATATTTTTCATTTAAAAACAAAATAACAAACGGTACGACAAGTGCAAATCTCAAATATGTAAGTATGTTCGGTACTGTCCATAAATCTGATTTTTGCTTAATTATCTTTTTATTTTCGTTGTCCATTTTCATTCCCCTTTATTATATTCAGCGTTTGAAAATTGAAAAAGCAACTCCGCTTATTCCCTCATTGAGCACAGCGGTTGAATTTGTAAAGTCCATTATTACCGCAAGCACTGCAAGGCATATTAAAGCAACAACTATACCCTCGGCAGCACCGAAAACACCGCCGAGCACTCTGTTAATCGGACTTATTACAGGTAATTCAAATAATTTATTTACAAGTTTAATAATCAATTTAAAAATAATTATCAGAAGTATAAATAATATTATTGCAATAAAAAATGAGAATATACCCGTTACAATCGGTTTTACAAAATTATCGGTAACCTGAACGGCTGTAAGTTTAGCTGTTGATGCCGTTCCCACAAAGCAATCTACAAGTCTTTGTTCATCAAAATTAAACAGGTTGCAGAAAAAAGAAACTACAGAAGACACCCATCCCGGCAAATCGCCGAGTGCACTGTTTACGGAAATTTCTGTATTTGTTACCGCATTGTTGAGGTTTGCTATTAAATCATTTCTGACGAAAGAATTAAAAATCCAGTCCGATATTACACCCGAAAGCAAATTTGAGAGTATAGCCGATGCTACAACCGCAGCTATATTCATAATTGCTCTTGCAAAGCCTCTGATTGCTCCGCTGATAATAAAGATAATTATAACAGCAAGAAAAATTATGTCAAGTATCATAAATTCCCCTCTTTAGGCTTTATCATCAGTCGCAACTTTCTCGGTTGCTTTCTGATTATTGTTAAGTTCAATAAATCTTATCTGATTTACACTCAGCACATAAGCTGTAGTATCGGAAGAAAGAATTATATTTTTAGAACCTGCGCCCGTTTCGGTTGCGAATACTTTATCGCCCTTTGTATTGTAAACATTTGCGGTATTTCCGTCAAGCAAAGCGATTTTGTCCTTGTAAACCGAAATGGCGTCAGCTTTGCTGTCTGTATCAATTTTAGATTTTTGAGAGCCGTTTGAATCATATGTATAAACCGAGCAACTTCTGCCGTCGCCGCTTCTTGAGAGTGCAACCGCATATGTCAATGTATCCATATTAAAATAATAATTTGAAAGTGTCATTGACTCATAAGAATTTGTTACAAAATTCTCATCGCCTTTTTTTACAACATAAGACGCTGTATTGCCCACAAGTGCAACTCTGTTGTCGGTCAAATATTTTGATGCGATAATTACATCACCGTCAATTTTTATAACCTGTTCAGGCTCTTGCTTTGAAAAATCGAGCATATATACTGCGGAAATAACTTTACCGTTTTCAGTAGTTATGCCCGTTGCGGCACAGCCTGTACCGTTACTGTTTAATGTAACCGAAGTGATATAATATTCCGAAAAAGAATATTTAAAAATTCTGTTATTATCTTTATTAAAAGCCAAAAGTGTAGAAAGATAACCGTTGCCCTCGGTAACAATTGCATATACACCGTTAGATGCAATATCGGCAGTGTAAATATCATCATCCGTATTTGATGCAAAAAGCTGCTTATCAAGCGAGTTTACTTCGTATCCTTTACCGCCGAGGTCATATGTAAGGAACATATTTTTGTTGCTTACGAGAATCGGCTTTGAATACTTAAGCTGTGTACTGAATATATCACTTCCCGATGAATTTAAAGTGACAAAGGAAGTATCAGATGCATAAGCTATGTGTCCGTCAGAAAGCACAAAGTTATTTGTATTAACCTCTGTTCCCGTAATAGATACGGGATACCCGTTACCCGCATTGCCGAGTACATCGTATGTCCACCAGTTTGCAATACTTTCGGGTGAAAGTCTGTCTCTGTTGGCAAAAGCAAACACTACAAGTCCTGCCGCAAGTACCACACATACGGAAATAATTATTTTCTTGACTGCCGCAGGCGACATTTCTGTTTTTTCAAGTTCATAGTCCTCAAGCGGTACATCTTCGTAACTTATAACATCACGGTCAGTCTTTTTTGCTTTTGTTTCGGCAAAGCGATGACCTTTTGACTTTGGTTTTGATTTTGTTTTTGAATTATCTTTAGATTTCTCAAATTTACCGGAAAACATTTCTGTTCACTCCTTCAGGTAAATAACCCCTTAATCGTAATTAACCCTGTTAAGATACAGACCACAGGGCTGTGCTGTAGGGCCTGCAAATTTTCTGTCTTTTTTTTCGATTATACCCGCAATTCCGTCAACAGGTATCTTTCCCTGCTGAATCCTTAAAAGAGTACCGACCATAATTCTTACCATATTATAAAGGAATCCGTCAGCCTCTACTTTCATAGTTACAAGATTACCCTCTCTTGTAACCGAAAAAGCTTTTACTGTTCGTGTCATATCTCCTTTTTCTCTGCTGTCGAGAGTGCAAAAAGAAGTAAAATCGTGAGTACCCACATAAGCCTGCGCCGCACTGTTAAGCATATCTTCGTCAAGCTTATATCTGTAATGAAGAGCATAACCGTCAAGAAACGGATTTCGCACTTCGGTGTTCCATATTTTATAAATATATTCCTTGCTTGTGCAACTGTATCTTGCGTGAAAATCAATGTCTGCCTCTTCACAGTCAAGCACCGCAATACTAAGCGGCAACCATCGGTTTAATGCCGCTTTTAACCTTACATCGGCAATCGGATGTGAAGTTTTAAGGCTTATACAGTACATATTTGCGTGAACTCCGCTATCCGTACGGCTGCACCCTTTTAAATCAAAATCATCACCGATAATTTTAGACAATGCAGTCTGAAAAGCCTCCTGCACAGTCATTGCGTTGTTCTGAATCTGCCAACCGTGGAACTGCCTGCCGTCATATGAAATTGTAAGTTTAAAATTCCTTAAAGTGCTGCCGGAATCAATATGTTGCATAAAACCACTCCGCAAATTACAAGTCCAACTGTTATCAAACCGATAACATCTCGTTTTGCCATATGAATACTCTTCATTCTTGTTCTGCCCTCGCCGCCGTGATAGCAACGACATTCCATAGCTGTTGCAAGGTCATACGCTCTTCTGAACGATGAAACAAACAACGGAACAAGAATAGGAATCAATGCTTTTATTCGTGCAATGACATTACCGCCCTCAAGGTCTGCTCCTCTCGCTTTCTGCGCCTGCATAATTTTATCGGTTTCTTCAAGCAAAGTAGGCACAAATCGCAGTGCAAGCGACATCATCATAGCAATTTCGTGTACAGGAAAATGTACTTTATTTAAAGGCTTCATCAATCTTTCGATTGCGTCTGTAAGCTCTGTAGGAGATGTTGTAAAGGTGAGTGCAGAGCTTGCGAGAATAAGACAAATAATTCTAACCGTTACAAACACGGAACGGTTAATTCCGTTGACCGTAATTTTAATTATTCCCCACTGCCATATCGGATCTCCCGTACCGTAAAACAGATTTAATATTGAAGTTACTATTACTATGAAAATAATAATTTTTAAACTTTTAAAATAAAACTTTACAGGCACTCCGCTCATAAGAACTATAGCGGCTGTGCATACTGCCACAACGGCAAGAGCGGCATAGTTAAATGTGCAGAACACAAGCGCCAGAAAAGCAATAAGCATAATAATTTTTGCTCGTGGGTCAAGTTTGTGTATAAGGCTCTTTGCGGGGAAATACTGACATCTCTTACCATTACCTTGCCTCCTTTTTTATAAAAGGAAGAAGGTAATCAACCGCTGAATCAACAGTCAGTATGCCCTCAGGCACATCTACTCCCCTTTTTCTGAGCTGTGACATTATTTTTGTTATCTGCGGAATACGCAGACCTATTTTTTCAAGCTCGTCTCCTCTCGCAAAAACCTTTTGAGTTTCGTCAAACATAACGAGCTTTGATTTATTCATAACCACAATTCTGTCTGCCACACGGGCAATGTCCTCCATACTGTGAGAAACAAGCAGAACCGTGTTCTGTCTTTCTTTGTGATAGCGTACTATCTGACTTAAAAGTACATCTCTGCCCATCGGGTCAAGTCCTGCCGTCGGTTCGTCAAGCACGAGTACATCAGGGTCCATTGCTATTACACCGGCAATAGCCGCTCTGCGCTTTTCTCCGCCCGACAAGTCAAAAGGTGATTTATACAAAAGTTCGTCCTTTATGCCCGTAAATTTTGCGGCTCTGCGAACTTCTTTATCAATTTCTTCTTGTGAAAGTCCTTTGTTGAAAGGGCCGAAAGAAATATCTTTATATACGGTTTCTTCAAAAAGCTGATATTCGGGATACTGAAAAACCATACCCACTTTAAAGCGTATTTTACGAATTTCCTTTGGCTTGTCCCATATATCAACTCCGTCAAGCAAAACCTGACCGCTTGTCGGTTTCATAAGTCCGTTAAGCATTTGCACAAGCGTTGACTTACCCGAACCGGTATGACCGATAATTCCGATAAGCTCGCCCTTATTTACGGAAAAACTGACATCATTAACCGCTTTTTTTTCAAAAGGTGTTCCTACTCCGTAGGTGTAGCAAATATTCTTTAGTTCAAGGATACTCATTTCAACACCTCCATAAGCAAATCGACGCATTCGTCACTGTCAAGCGGCATTTTGTCAATTTTCGCACCGCAGCCGATAAGTCGGTAGACAAGTTCTGTTGCCTGCGGAACATCAAGTCTGTGCTTTTTCAAAAGTTCAACCTGTGAAAAAACATTGTCGGGTGTTCCCTCTGTGAGCACCTTACCGCTGTCCATTACAATTACTCTGTCGGCAAGTACCGCCTCATCCATATAATGTGTAATAAGTACAACGGTAATACCTTTTTCTTTATTCAATTTTAAAAGGGTTGACATAACCTCTTCTCTGCCGTTCGGGTCAAGCATTGCGGTAGGTTCGTCAAGTACGATGCAGTCAGGCTGCATTGCAAGTATGCCCGCAATAGCAACTCTTTGTTTCTGACCGCCCGAAAGTTTGTAAGGTGCGTCTTTTCTGAAATCGTACATATCAACGGCTTTCAGTGCGTCATCAACCCTACGCCTTATTTCAGACGGTTCAACTCCGAGGTTTTCAGGGCCGAAAGCAACATCTTCTTCAACAACGCTTGCTACAAGCTGATTGTCGGGATTTTGCAGTACAAGACCTACCTTTTTACGAATATCAAGAGTTTTTTCTTCATCTGCCGTATCGTCGCCGTCAACAAATACTTTTCCTTTGTCGGGAACAAGCATTGCATTCAGATGTTTGGCGACAGTTGATTTTCCGCATCCGTTATGACCAAGCAAGGCTACAAACTCGCCCTTTTCTATTTCCAAAGACACACCGTCAACTGCATTTACTATAGGCTGACCCTCGTCTTCGGACATATAAGAAAAAAATATATTTTGAATAGAGATAAACTTCATTAATTACTTCTCCCAGATAGCTGTTGAGCCGCACGGCAGAACAAGTCCTGTGTCAGTTACAGGCAATCCGATTTCACTGCTTGAAACCTTACCGCCAAATTTTGTTTTCAGCAAAACGCCGAGCAAATACTCCATAACCGCAGGCGAAAGACCTGTTGTGTAGGAATTAAGAATAAAGAAAGCAGGGTCATCTGACATAACCTGTCTGCAAAGTTCAACCAACGGATAGAGCTGTTCCTCAAGTTTCCAAACTTCACCGCCCGGACCTCTTCCGTATGACGGCGGATCCATAATGATACCGTCATATCGGTTGCCTCTTCTGATTTCACGCTGAACGAATTTTGCACAATCGTCAACAAGCCATCTTACGGGTTTGTCGGCAATATTACTTGATACAGCGTTTTCTTTTGCCCACTGTACCATACCTTTTGAAGCGTCTACATGACATACGCTTGCACCTGCTTTCATACACGCAAGCGTTGCACAGCCGGTGTAGCCGAAAAGGTTTAATATTTTAAGAGGTCTGCCCTCTTTTTTTATTTTTTCTGCGGCAAAGTCCCAATTCACAGCCTGTTCGGGAAAAACACCCGTGTGTTTAAATCCCATAGGCTTTATGTTAAATGTAAGACTGCCGTAATTTATACTCCATTGTGCTGGGATTTTTTTGTATTGCTCCCAGCTGCCTCCGCCTTTGTTGCTGCGGTGATAGCGTGCGTGAGCCGAATACCAAAGCGGATTTTCCTTTTCTGTTGACCAGATAATCTGCGGATCGGGACGAATTAAAATAATATTGCCCCAACGCTCAAGTCGCTCTCCGTCAGAAGCGTCAATAAGCTCATAATCCTTCCAATTTTCAGATAAACGCATTATGCCAATCTTTCCCTTACTACCTGTGCTGCCTCTTCTGCAAGAGTCTGAATCTGCTCAAGATTTTCGCCCTCAAGCATAACTCTTACGAGTGGTTCCGTACCTGATACACGAACTAAAATTCTGCCTGTGTCGCCAAGAATTTCCGTTACACGATTAATTTCCGCTTTAACTTCCTTATCCGTATAGAAAGAAAGTTTGCCCTCGTTGCTTACCTTAACATTGATAAGTACCTGCGGATAACGCTCCATAATCTTTGCAAGGTCGCTTAGTTTTTCGCCTGTGCGTTTCATAATTGAAAGCAGCATAGCACCCGAAAGTTCACCGTCACCTGTTGTTGAGTGGTCGAGGAAAATAATATGTCCGCTCTGCTCGCCGCCGATATTATAGCCGTTCTGGAGCATTGACTCAAGTACATAACGGTCGCCGACCTTTGTGGAAACAAAATCAATGCCGTTAGCCTCGCAGAATTTTGAAAAGCCCATATTGGTCATAACAGTGCCTACGGCTGTATTCTTTTTAAGTTTGCCGTTCTTCATCATATCGTTTGCACAAATAGCAATGAGGAAGTCACCGTCAACAAGATTACCGTTTTCGTCAACCGCAAGACATCTGTCTGCATCACCGTCAAAAGCAAGACCTGCACTAAGCTTATTTTGGCGTACATATTCCTGTAATTTCTTTGTATGGGTTGAACCGCAGTCTTTGTTGATATTAATACCGTCAGGCTCGTCAAAAAGCATATGAACCTTAACGCCGAGTTTTGTAAAAAGCTTTTCGGCGGTTCTTGAAGATGAACCGTTTGAGCAGTCAAGAGCAACTTCCATACCGCTTAAATCTTCGCCGACAGCCTCTGCAACATGATTAATATAATCATCAACTGCAGACTCAAGAGTATCTACTCTGCCGATTTCGCCGTCATTTGCTGTCGCATACGGAACTGCGTGGTCAAGTACGATTTCTTCGATTCTGTTTTCGAGGTCATCGGGGAGTTTGTATCCCTCTGAACTGAAAATTTTGATTCCGTTAAATTCAAACGGGTTGTGAGATGCAGAAATCATTACACCTGCATCTGCATTGTATTTCTTTACAAGATAAGCAACTGCCGGAGTAGGAACTACACCTAAAAGTTTAACATTTGCACCTACCGAGCAAAGACCTGCAATAAGCGCACCCTCAAGCATATCGCCCGAAAGTCTTGTGTCTTTACCGATAAGAATTGTCGGATGCTTAACTTCATCGTTTACAAGCACCATTGCGGCTGCTCTGCCTATATTCATTGCAAGCTCGGCTGTAAGCTCTGTATTAGCCACGCCTCTTGCGCCGTCTGTACCAAAAAGTCTTCCCATAATAGTTTTTCCTCCAAGTTTTGTATTTAAAGTTGTATTTATTAATTTTGTGAGTTTTTATCAAAAAGATTAGGTTGTGTCGGCATTGCATTTACAGCACCTTTCGGAAAATCATATCCGAGGTGACGGCAAGCCGCCGCCGTAATACATCTGCCTCTCGGTGTTCTGCTTAAAAAACCGATTTGCAGCAGGTACGGTTCATAAACATCTTCAATGGTTACTGCTTCCTCACCGATAGCCGCTGCGAGAGTTTCAACACCGACAGGACCGCCGTTATAGAAATTCAGTATCGCCTCAAGAAGTCGTCGGTCATTCCTGTCAAGTCCGAGTTCGTCTATCTCAAGTCTTTCAAGAGCAAGACGGGCCGTATCGCAGGTAATAATTCCGTCAGACATAACCTGTGCAAAGTCACGCACACGCTTTAAAAGTCTGTTTGCAATTCGTGGTGTACCTCTTGAGCGTGACGCAATTTCAAGCGCACCGTCAGGTTTGATTTCTATATCAAGAATACCTGCGCTTCGTGTTACAATCTCCGCAAGTTCCTGCGGCGTGTATAATTCAAGTCTTAAAATTACGCCAAAACGGTCACGCAAGGGCGCTGTAAGCTGTCCTGCTCTTGTTGTAGCGCCTACAAGCGTAAATTTAGGCAAAGGCAAGTGATACGAAGCTGCCATCTGACCCTTACCCGTAATAATATCTATTGAAAAATCTTCCATTGACGGATAGAGTATTTCCTCTACCGAACGGCTCAAACGATGAATTTCATCTATAAAAAGCACATCACCCTGATTGAGGTTTGTAAGTAAAGCGGCAAGGTCACCCGGTTTTTCTATTGCAGGACCGGAGGTGATTCTTAAAGAAACTCCGAGTTCGTTTGCAATAATTCCCGCAAGTGTTGTTTTACCGAGTCCGGGAGGGCCGTATAAAAGTACATGGTCAAGCGACTCTCCTCTGATTTTTGCAGCCTCAATAAAAACCTTAAGATTTTCCTTTGCAGTTTCCTGTCCGATATACTCCGAAAGGGTTTTCGGACGCAAAGGATTATCTCCCTCTATATTGTCTTCAGGGATTTCTGATGTATCAAGTATTCTGTTTTCAAAGTCAAATTCATCCGAAAACTCCGGTTTACTCATTTATCAATTTCTTCCCATCTGTTTTAATGTCATTGCTATAAGCTGTTCAACAGGCAAACCTGCGTCAAAATTTGCAAGAACAGGCGAAACATCGGCAGGTGTATAGCCAAGCACACCGAGTGCCTCTATTGCCTTAGCAACATTTCCGCCGGCAGTCTGCGGCATCTGTACATTGCCCGATTGAGTCTGTTCTGATTTTGCAAGCTTGTCCTTAAGTTCAAGTATAATGCGCTGGGCAATTTTTTTGCCGATGCCCTGCGCTCTTGTAATTGTTTTTATATCATCGGTCGCTATAGCCATAGCTACCTGTTCTGCGGTAAGTTCGGACAAAACAGAAAGTCCCGCTTTAGGACCGACTCCGCTTACGCTTATAAGTGTTTTAAAGGTTGCAAGTTCGTTTTGAGTTGCAAATCCGAACAAATCGACTGCATCTTCACGCACATTAAGGTAGGTATAAAGAGTTACCTCGGAATTAAGTTTGAGCGTTTTTAGGGTATTCATTGTAGTCTGACAAAGGTAACCTACTCCGCCGCACTCAACTACTGCCGCAGAATTTTCCGTATGTATAAGTTTTCCTCTTACCGAATAAATCATTCCCCTATTCTCCTTTCAAACATCGTTCTTCTAAGTGCCGAACCTGCCGCCTGAGCGTGGCAAATAGCTATCGCAAGTGCATCCGCCGTATCATCGGGTTTCGGCACTTCCGACAAATGTAAAAGTTTGCGTGTCATTTCCATAACCTGCGGCTTTTTTGCCTTGCCGTAACCTGTAACGGCAGTTTTTACCTGCAACGGCGTGTATTCGTAAATCGGTATTTTCAGTTTTTGTGCGGCAAGCAGAATAACTCCTCTTGCCTCCGCAACCATAATTGCCGTTTTCTGATTGTTTTGAAAATACAGTTTTTCTATTGCAAGCGCATCGGGGCGGCAACGATTAAGCACATTAAAGATTTCATCATAAATATACTCAAGTCTGTAATTAAAATCCATACCTGCCTGCGTTTCAACCGCACCAAAGCCAAGTGCCTTATAGGTATTTGATTTAAAACCGATTGCACCCCAACCGACTATTGCATAGCCGGGGTCAATCCCGAAAATTACCAAGGCACTACCTCCCAAAATCGCAGTATCGTCATTTTAGCCTATACTACCGCATAATAATTAGCATTATATCACAAAACAATCTAATTATCAATAAAAATGCTCTTTAATTTGAAAAATATAAATTAATTTTCGACCTGTTTTTCAATTTCAATTTGATTTCCGCAATAACCGAGAGTAAGTTTATCTCCGCTTACCATATAATCAAAATTGTAGCTCTGCTTAAACTCCTGATTAAATATAATAAAACTGTTTTCATCAATTACATATAAACCGTCAATTGTGATTTTGTCCTCACCCGATTTCAGAGTAAGTTTGGCGGTATTATCAGAAAAGCTCAAACTCACCTCTGCACCGCCTTTAAGCACGCCGTGCCAATTTTCACTTGTAAGCTCGTAGCTTTCTCCGGAGGTATCGGCAGTACACGAGCAAAAAATAAAACAAATTATACAGACAAAAACAGCAAAAAACTTTTTCACAAACACCTCTCCCTTCTCTTACAAAATATATTACAAAAAATATTTTATATAACCGTCTTACAAATTTGTTATTTTTCTTGAAAAGCATTATCTGTTTATGATATAGTATATTTGTATGCACATAAAAACTTGGAGGGATAATTTTGCAGTATGAATATACCATGCCACAAAATATTTTTGAAGAAAACGGAGAGGTAATGTGTGCCGGTTGGGCCAAAAAACCTTATTTTAATTTTAACAAAGAACTAAGTAAACAGAATAAACACATAAAAGAGAGCGTAAGTTATTTTTTAAGTACGGGAGAAGTTTCGCTTTATATTTCCACAGAAAACTCAGGTCTTGATTTTTACATAAAAATAGCGCTTGCAAATTTAAAAAACGGCAATGTAATTTCCGATTTTGCCTACAAAAAACAACTTCTCGGCAGAACAGAACTTCCCGAAAGCAAAGAGAGCGGACAGCTTGTTTTTTCAGACAAGCGCATTGAATTTGCCGTAGTAAAGGTTAAAAACGAACGCACCGTAAAATGTAACTTCTACGACTTCGGCGGAAAGGCAGATTTAAGTTTTGAATTTAATATAGATGACAAAAGCGGAGATATTTTAGACCAGGTTGCACCGTTTGAGCGTGACAGAAAGTACTTTTATTTCAAACGCTTTATGCCTGTATTCAGCGCAAGCGGCACAATAAAAGTCGGCAAATCACAATATACGCTAAAAGAAGAAAACACCTCTGTTTATATTGACAGCACATATTATTCAAAGCCAAGACTTCACAGCTACCAGCGACTTACAGCAGATTATATGAGAGGCGAAAACCGTTTTTCGCTTAATCTCGCAAGCAGAGTCGGCGACAACCGCAACGGCAGTGAGAACAGCTTTTTCCTTAACGGAGAATTGCACAAGTTATATAAAATCGAAGTAAAAAATAATGACGGCAGAATTGACCGTCCGTGGTACTTTAAAGGCGGAATTGAAGCAGTCGACATAACATTTAAACCCAACAAAATCGGCGATAAAGCTATGATTGCACAGATGGACAACACTTCCGTCACATTCGGCGTATTGTTCGGCAAACTTAAGCGTTACGATTATGACGCACCGCTTGTACTTGACAATATTCCCGCACATATGGTATTTAATGAATTTTAATAACAAAAACAGCCTTGACCGTATTTTCACATACAATCAAGGCTGTAATTTTTTTAAATTATTTTCTTATGTTCTGCTTTTTGTTGTCGTCAGAAGAATCTTTTGTAAATCGTGCAACTATAGCAATGGTTGTCAAAAATGAGATAAGAAGATAAATTAGAATTGAAAGTATGGCACCAAGGCTCATTGCAACACCTGCAATAGCAAGTATGGCCACAATGCCTGCCGCACAACAAAGTAAAGATACTATATTTTTTATGTTTCTCTCTCTGTCAAAAAGGCAAAAGAAAAATCCGATTACCGGTATAATAATTAAAATAGGAGTGTACATTACATAATTCAAAAATGCATCTCCAAGAGTACCGTCTGCAGTACCGCCGATAAATGACATAAGGTCAAGCACCGAGTAAGAGAAAAATTTGCCGTCTGTAGTTGCGCCCTGAATATACGGCATAGAACATAACATAACTAATAATGCATAAAAAATACATTGTGCAATTCTAAATCTTTTTCTTGTTTTATTTTCAGGAATTTTAAGCATTTATATCCTCCGAAATACGAGTATTCAAACACACAGTGCCGAACACCTCAATTTATTGTTGTAAAATTAATTATAACACATAATTTTCAGTTGCACAATAGACAATTTTGTGATATACTTAATACAGTTTTGTACAAAGTCCTGCAAAACAGAACTGAAAGGAGCCTATTTATGAGCTATATTAACGAATCTGTAATTTACAATATATATCCACTCGGCTGGTGCGGAGCGCCAAAACAAAATGACGGTCAGCTTGTTTACCGACTTGACAAGATTTATGATTGGATTCCTCATTTTAAAAAAATGAGCATTAACTGCATTGTTTTTAATCCGCTTTTTGAAAGCAGTTTTCACGGATACGATACAATCGACTACAAAAAGGTTGACTGTCGTTTAGGTGATAATGAATCCTTTAAAAAGATTTGTAAAACATTGCACGAAAACGGCATTAAAATCATTCTTGACGGTGTATTTAACCATGTTGGCAGAGATTTCTTTGCTTTTAAAGATGTACAGCAGAATTTACAAAATTCACAGTATTGCGGCTGGTTCCAAAATCTCGGATTTTGGGG
>OKTP01000217.1_pt1 | contig 25456 bp, 31 predicted proteins | sample 1606291 | NCBI WGS metagenome assembly OKTP01 (sample SAMEA3879558, study PRJEB24766) | human gut metagenome | biome: human-associated habitat; feature: feces | place: USA | collected 1985/1987
TTAGAAAGAAGTTAAGTGAGGCATATAAGAAAACTCGGTTAGGTAATCCTATTGATGGTTATATGATTTCTATGTTTAGAAATAAATATGACAGAGAAGGTATTATTGATGGTACTAAATTTAACGAACAACAAGTAGCTAATATTAAGAAGAATGAAGAACAACGTTATCTTAATGCAGCTAAACGTAAGAAATTAGATGAAGATGTTGCTGAAAGATGGTTAGATGAAAATGTTGAATGGGTTAATACTAAATACTATGAAAGTAAGTATGTAGAAATGAACTCTCAGGGTAAAGAAGTATTTGAGAAGTGGTATAAAGATAATCATGTAGTTAATCAACTTACTGGACAATATGAACCGCTTCTTATATGGAAGACTCAAAAGATTAAAGATCCTAATGCTTACGAATATAGTCCTCGTTCTAAATGGTTACAAACTAAAGTTAAAGAAGAATGGAATAATCCTAAATATAAACCAGATAAACTTCAAGCAAGTAGTAAAACTTATATTAATAATAAGTACTATAATATGAATAAATATCAAGTACAATTATATGAAGAAGTTAATGGACTTCTTAATGAATTAGTACGAGATAAACGTAATAGAGCTTATATTAATAAAGGCTATCTTCCTAATCAAGCTGTTAGTGATGTTAATCGTAATAAGACGTTTAAAGATTATTGGAATGATTTTGCTGCAAGTCATGGATGGTATGATACTCCTATGAAATCTGAGTTAGAACTTAACTTTAATAAAAGAGAAGTTAATGCTCCTATGCTTCATAGTTTATCAAAGATAGAACTTATTCCACTTAGACGTCAAGGAGAAGGAGAAAGCAATGAAGATTATGCAGAATATGTACGTAAGACTAATGCAGAGAATAGAGAATTGATTCGTCAAAGAGAAAAGGAAAATAAAGAACTCAATAATCCTAATCTTGGAGAAAGACTTGATACATTTATTGGAGCAATGTACACTTATAATACAACAAATGATGTTGCTCGTCTTATGAAACTTACGAGTGCTCAGCTTAGAAATATGGAATTTGTAAGTCGTAATTCTAAAGGTATTCCAATTAAAGATAGAATAATGGAAAGAATTACAGGAAATGAACAAGTTCGTACTAAGATAAGTGGAGAAGATTCTAATGTAGTTAAACATTTTGAGTCTCAAATGAGAAAACTTATATTTAACGAGTTTGAATATGATCAAGGAGTTGCTTCTAAGATTTCTCGTGTTGCTCGTAATGCTGTTTCTCTAAAGTTTATGACATTAAATCTTACTGGAGGTATTGCTAACGTTCTTTATGGTAAAGCACAGATTCAAATGGAAGAAGCTGCTGGCGATAACTTTAGATATAAAGATTTCAGACGTGCTGAAAATGAATATATGCAAGGAATGTTATCATTCATGGCTAATGTATATAATGAGAAAACAGATAATATAACAGATGGTATATTTAAACTATTCAATGTTATTGAATCTGATATGGTAACTGAACGTTACGGTGAAGGTGAAAGTCCAATAGCTAAGTTTGAAAACTTGTTATATGTTCAACAAAGTAGTGGTGAACATTATATGCAAAATACTGCATTACTTGCTATGATGTACTCTCATAGAGTTACTGAAATAAATGGTAAACCAGAAGTAATGTCGTTTACTACTTATAAACAAGATCTTAGAGGTAATATACTTAGAAAAGTATTAGCTGATACAGATACTAAGTTATTAGAACGTTATGATAAAACTATGAATAGAATCTTTAGTTCTCTTAAAGATAAAGAACAATATGTTAGATTTAAAAGAGATGCTATTACTGATTTCTTACGTAGTATAGATAATGATGTTCGCAAGAAGTTTATTGATGAATATAAGGAAGCTGAGAAAAATGCACAAGTTACATTTGAAAATCTTCCTACATTTAGAGATCAATTTGAACTTGTAGATGGATATGCAAGATTAAGAAAAGATAGTCCGTTGAGTAATAGAGATATTGCAGAGTTTAGAGAGAAAGCAATTAAAGTAAATCATCATATTCATGGTATTTATGATAAAATTGGTGCTAATACTCTACAACAAACTTGGTGGGGTTCTCTTGCAATGCAATTCCATAAACATCTTGTTCCGGGATTCCAAAAAAGATTCGGTTATCGTCTTGGTCATACTGATGGTATATATAACGAAACTCGTGAAACAGTAAATAAAGGAACTTATGTTTCATTAGTAGACTTTTTACGTATGCCACTTAGTAAGTATTATGAACTTGATAATAGTGGAGAGCTAACAGCAGTTAAAGCATTACAGAATATAGTTAAAGGTTATGCTGATTTTATTAGTAACTTTAATGTTTACTATAATATTCTTCCTGATTATGATAAAGCAAATCTTAGACGAGTTCTTGCTGAATGGGTTGCTATTGCTAAAGCTCTTGCATTATTTACAGTAGGTAAACTAATGCTTGACGATGATGATGAATCTACTCAAGCAGCAGATTATATTCTTTATAGTGCTGACCGTTTAATGTCTGAGAGTATTCAATATACTCCTTGGGGTATGGTTAATGAAGGAAGCAAACTGTATAAACAACCTGTTGCTGCATTTAGTCTTGTTCAAGATGCAAGCAATATAATATCGGCTGTAACTTCTTATGTTATTACTGGAGAAGTAGAAGATTTATATTATCAATCTGGAACTAAGTCTGGACAGAATAAAGTAACAACAAGTCTTGTTAAGTTTGTTCCTATATGGAATCAACTCCAAAAACATGAGAATCTTGGTAATAATAATCAATATTATAAGCTTCGTAGTAATCCGTTTAGTGGTATTAGTTCATTAATTGGAGATATAATAGAAGAAAATGAATAAATAGTAGTTGTTCATAATATAGGTTTTAAATGTTGAGTTGGTAGTGTTGCTCGTGAGAGTAGCACTACTGTTGTTTAGTAATGAAGCGAAATAAGCGTGCTCATGACTATCCTCTACAGGGGATGTAGAAGTAATCAACTTCATATAGAAAGTCTCACTATGAGCCTAAGAATAAGCGAGAGACGCATTTGTTTGCTGCAAAATCCCCTGTAAAGGATATGTATAGCCTCGGCTTCTCTTCTATCACTACTTCTATCTTCATTACTATCTTCTTATATAAATCCAAATTCAATATTAAAAAAAGTAGCACCATTAAGGCACTACTCTGGATTATCGAAATAAATTGCTGTAGAATTATAATTATTTATAGAATCTATTGCATCATTAATAATATATCTAACAGTTTTCCCATTATCACATGCAGAAGACTTAATAGAAATAATTAGTTTTTCTTCTAAATAATCAATTAGTTTTCTACTTTTTCGTATCTGTTCTACATTATATTTAGAAGCTCTTTTAAGACCTTCATATTTACTATTACTTTCTTGTATATCTACAATTAGTATTGCATTACCTATAAAAGATACAACAAGTAATATACTTAATATAACTATTAACTTTCTCATAATATTTTAAATTTTAAAGCCCTATTAATATTTCTATCAATAGGGCTTATAACTATAATAAATGTATAACTTAGATTAATTATTCTGAATATATTTTTTCAAATGTATTTAATTTAATATTAGCTCCTTGAATATCTATCTTAACATTAGGATGCTCAGATTTAAGACGTTTAAGAACTTTATCTGTACAATCACATATTGAAGCATTATAATAAGCAGTAGGAACAATTTCTATACATCTATATTCTCCGGTAGTAAATAGATTTTGAATACAATTATCTATAAAACGGGTTGTATTACCAACTCCTCTATTTACTCCTTGAATAGTCCAGCCTTCTACAATAAACTTTCCTTGTTTATCATATCGAGCATCTGTAAATGCAGGATTCATAGGATTACAAACATGTATTCTTGCAAGTAATTTGCTTATATCATCTTTGTACCATCCATTAAAAGTACTTCCATTTTTACTAAGTTTAACTCTCTGCATACATATGTTCTTTTATTACATTAATACGTTTAATAATCTCATCTTTATGAATACCTCCTTCAAAACTAAGTTCTGAACTGAAATCATCATCGTTAATCTTTACTTCATATTTTTCTCGAACTTTATCAAATTCTTTAGAAGAACATAGAATTACGAACCATTCGTCAGGATATTCAATCTCATAACAATCTAAAGTAATTGTATCATTAGGATAATGTTTATCTTTTACACGAATATCATATGAAACAGGAAGATTAGAAAGTTCATCAAGAACCCAAATAACACCACCATAATACTTTTCTCCACTACTTTTCTTAATTATCATATCTTTACCGATATAATGACTAATACGTTTAGTAATAGAATTTAAATATCCTATACTTCCATCAGAATGAAGAAAATATTTTGAATCTCTTTTATTTTGTCTTATCGTAGATTTCTTACTATCATAAAGACGGTATTCATCATGAGCAGACTCAAATTCATCATCTTCAAAAGTAAGTTTAGTTAATGGAGTAAAACTTGAAAGTCTTTTAAATCTTTCTATTTTATAACTAAAACCACTATCTCCTTGAGTAGAAAGAAGAGCTAATAAATCAAGAATTTGATTACACATCAAATTTTGCATTTCTTCTTTTCCCAATCATTATATGCTATTTTAAATTCATTTAAAGCATATTTAATATAGTTTGAATCTTTTGCACAATGACGAATATATTTAGTAGCAAGATTAAGAAGAAATCTCTTAATTCTCCTATTTAATCTAATAAATAACTTTTCCTTCATATTGAATATTGTTAAGATATTTATTCTTACATTTAAGAACTCCAAGATTAGCAATTCTTCTTGCTATACTTCTCATATATCCGTTACGTTTATTACTTCTTTTCATTTAAACATTTATTTAATTGTTGAACAAGTATTTCTTTTTTAACTATTCCTACTTCTCTTCTTCCAGTAGGAAATAAGATAGTAGGAACATCTTTGATACAATCTTCTCTTACTTTATCTTGATGAATATTTCTATCAATAAAATCAATCTTGAACTTAGCTCTAAATTGTTCTTCTGATATAACATCTAAGATTTTAGATTGCATACGAACACAACTTCCACATCCTTTAATAGTATAGAATTTAATAATAATTAATTTAGTATCTTTCTTCATAAATAATATAATTAGCTTTAAAGTCTTCTTCAGAAACTTCTATTATATCTTTTTTAGTAACTTTACGTCCATTAATACCTTGAAATAATTCTGCTTCTTGACTTATTAATCTAATAGGATTTACATTATTTACAAAATAAAGATCTCCTTTCTTAGAAATTACTTTATCCCATACTTCAATTGGTTTATTCTTTTTGTATTCAATCATTTTCCTGTACTACCATGACCACCAGTTCCTCTTTCAGATTCACCAAGTTTATCTACTTCATTCCATACAACAGTAGGATAACGATTGATTTGAACTTGTGCAATCTTATCTCCTATATTATAAGGAAATTCTATATAAGAATTACTAAAATTCTTACTTCCAAAACCAGCTAATTTGCTTATTCTATTAATAGTATTGCATAAAGTTTCAATCATATCTCTAACCCATTTAGAAGTACGAGGTTTAAATGATACCATTAATTCTCCTCTATAACCACTATCTAATACACCTACATGATTAGCCATATAACAATCAGTCTTACGATTACTACTACGAGGAAATATTTTCATATCATATCCTTCAGGAAGTTCAAAAGAAAGTCCTGTTCCATAGATATAACAATCCATTTCTTCATCATATTCTATGCTTACAGCTTTAACATCTAAACAAGCATCACCTTTTTTAGCATAAGTGGGAAGAGTGGCATCTTCACGAAGTTTCTTAATTTTAATTGGAAGTTCCATTTTTAATAGTTTTAATAATTAGTTTAATAATAGATTTATTTATATCATATAATACATAGATATTATAGATAGGAACAAATAATAATGTAAAGAATATAATATTATATCTTATATCTCCTTCTAAACTATATTCATTCCTACCTAATAATAATCTATCTAATATATTTAAAAGTAATATAATAAAGCATACTTCAAATATAAATATAAGAGGTATCTTTATTAATAATATGAAAGCAATATCTAACATAATTCTAAAGCCAATGAAAGAGCTTTTTGACTAACATTATAATCTGCACCAAATAAACCAACTTCAAGACGTTTTTCATCATTGGTATAAGATTTAACATTAGAATAATAACCAGTAATTCCATTATACATTTGCCATGCAGTACCTTCTACTTGCTTTTGTCCTATACCAGTAAATGTATAATCAAGAACATCAGTTATAATATTTAGTTTTTGCTTACTAATACCAGACTGTTCAAATGCTGAATTATCTCTATTAAATAAAGCATTATGAAGTCTAAACTCATTTACTACTTCATTCTCTTTTTCACTCAAGAATACGTCACAGATATAATGTTTAATATCATCATCGTCTACATCTGTCTTAAATAATACTTCATATATCTGCTTTTCTTCTTCAATCTTTTCTTTAGTAAAACCAAGAATTTCAGGAACAGTATAAAGTTTACCATTAACTCCTTGATTATGTCTAAAAGATATATAAGATTCAGAAGCTTTTCTTGCAGAATTAAGCATATTAAGACACCATAATCTAATAGGTGTTAACATTATTTGAACAGCCGAACTACCATCATGACTATTAGTAAATACAAGATATTGATCTATATGATCATTTCCACCAATAGTTATAGGAGTTTGTATTTTAGCAGTAACAAATATCTTCTGTCCATAACCAAGATAACCAGCACTACACCATTTAATATTATCTCCAATAGCATTATCAAAGAAATTAAATGCTTGAATGTTTTGAACAGGTTCATATCTGCCACGAACTTCACCAAGAGGAATATTTGTATCAGTTCTATAAGTACAGAAACTATTAGGAACATCAACAAATTCATGACCATTTACAATATTAGGGAATAGAGAACCATCTCTACTCCCATTTATTGCAGGCATCTTAGCAGCTAATTGACACTTAGCAACAGTGTAATTAAGTTTAGCTTTTTCAATTACTTCTGCTGAAGTTTTACAATCAGATACATCAATACCCATTTTTCCACGAAAAGGAATACCCTTTACTTTATACTTACTTTTATAGTTAGCATCTCTTAAATCAAAAGCCATAATTTAATCTTTTAATCCATTAAGTCTATCATAAATAATATCCATTGCTTGTTTTCTTGTAATTCCATATTCTTTTATGAGAACTTTAATTATCTTTTCAAGTTCATCATCTACTCTTGTATTTATCATACTATTTAATTATTAATGAAACATTATCTTCAACTTTACAAATATGTAGATCAGCATTAAGAGCTAAATGTCCTTTAATTTCAGTCTTATTAATATTACTTACTACATTACATTTATGAGGATGTTGTCTAATCCAAGATAAAAGAGGAAGATTTTCAACATTATGTAAATCAGCAAGAGAAATATCAATAGAGATATTAGTAGTAATTGCAATAAGGTCATCTTTTGTAATCTCCCCTGTAAAGAAACGAGTATTCTCTAACTTTCCTTCTGCTTCGTCTCTCGCTTTACTTTCAGCAGTAAGATATTTAGTTATAATAGCAGCAATATAATTTAAATCTAATTCTTCTACTGTATCAGTACTACTAATATATTCTCCTACAATATCAAAATATAGACGAATAATATCTGCAATAAGAAGATCATCTAATTCTATAGTTGGAGATACTTTAGTATATACTTTAAATGTAGAACCTTCAATAGAACGATTACCAGATTTATTAATAGTACCAAATTGAAGAACTGCATCAAGAACAACTTGCTTCAAACGAGTATAAGTATTAGTCTTTGTCTTCTGAATCTTATTAACTCTATCTTTCTCATCTTTACATTCACGTTCTTCAGCTTGATATTTCTTAATAACATCAATGTAAGATTTAATCTTTTCTTTAAGACCTTCTTCTGATAGTGCTAACTTCTCAAGAAGCTCATCTGTTACTTCTCCTTCTTCAAGTTGAAATATAATATCTTGAAGTTCATTTGAAATTGAATATAAACTTGCCATTATCTTATATCTTTAGTATAAATAGTTTTAGTTTTAATCTTACCACAACAAGCACAACGACTTATTATAATATTACCAACAACTTCTGAACGAATATTATCAATAGGTTTACTATCAATAACTTCTAATTTATGAAGTCCTAATGCACAACGCATCCATTGATAGTTCTTTTTACCAATAGAAGCCTTATATTCAGCTTCTGTCATTACTTTAGTTTCTTGATTTCCTTCCATTTTTCTTTCTTTTAGGTTTATCAATCCAATTATATAACTTCTTAGTCTTCATTTTCTTAGACTTATTTAAAGAACTAATAGCTTTATAATCTAATTCTCTTTTAAGTTTTTCAATTTCTTTATCCATATTATATTCTTGCTCAACAATAATATTATCAATAATATCAAGAGTCTTCATCTTTTCTATATTTATTAACACCAGTATTTAAAGGAGCTTTTATATAACTTAAAGGATTATAATTAATAAGAGTTATATCTTCTACCTCTATACTATTAATAACATCTATAGGATTATCCATATCTATACCATTATTTATAGCAATAGAACACTGAGTAATATTTGCAGGAAGTTTATTATCTACTCTCTTGAGATATTCATCAACTGCATCTATCTGATTCTTATAAATATGACAATCTCCTCCAGTCCAAGTAAAAGTTCCAAGGTGATAACCTGTAACTCTACAAAGTATTCTATGAAGAATACCATAACTTAAAAGATTATAAGGAACTCCTAAGAACATATCACAACTTCTTTGATAAACAAATATATCAAGGTATCTTCCACGACAACCATATTCTCTAACATTACATTGAAAGAAATTATGACATGCAGGAAGAGCTTGATGATGTTCATTATAATCTTGCCAATTCCAAGCATCTACAATATGATAACGACTAAATGGATTATGAATAAGACCTTCAACCAATTGTTTTATTTGATCTACATGTTTTCTATTCGTACCTAAATTATCATAATATTCTACATTATATCTACCTTGTTCTCTCCATTGAAAACCATAGATTCTACCACAATCTCCATATTCATAATCTTCTGTAATATCAGCAGGTTCACTAATATTATGACAAGCAGTATGAGCTTGAGAAACCATAGACATCCATTCTTCAAAATCAAGACCACCTCCTAATTCACGATAATATCTATAAGCATCATCATCCCAAATATGATTATTATATTTATGAAGAAAATTAATATTAGTTTTACCTTTTAAAAACCATATCAATTCACTTATTACATTATTAGTAAGAACTTTCTTTCCCATAAGAATAGGAAATTCATTATTCTTAATAACAATGCTTTTACCAAATACAGATAGAGTAGAAGGTAGACCTTCACGAGCAGGCGGTTTAATAGAACCATCACTAAGAATTTCCTTTAGAATCTTGGCATACTGTTTCATCTTTTAAATTATTTAGATATTCAACAACTTCTTCAAAACTATGTTTCGCAGTACTTATATCATCTCTTTTCATATAAATACCTTCTGGTAATTTCTCTACTACTGCTATACCGTATAACTTTTCATAGCCACTAAGAGAAGAACTTGATAATTCAATAATATATTTATCAGTACTTAAATAACTATGTATATTATGAGTAAAGAAGTTAACACCGGGAACAACATCCTTAAATATCTTTATTTCTTCTTTACTTGCATCGGCTAATTTTAACTTTGTCATTCTATAAAGCATTATTAAATTTATTAGCAACTAAACACGCATTTCGATAATTAAGAGGAACTTTGCCTTTTATAAGTCTCTTCTTAACATATTCAAACCCAGTAGTACTATTGAGTCGTGGAACAGCAGCAAAGTACTGTTCCACTTCTTCAATTATCTCTCTTTTATCTATAACATAAAATATCTTATGATCTTTAATCTTATGTTTAGGATTAATAGCAACACCAAGCCTACATTCAACTATGCAATACATAAATTATATTATTGTTATCTTTTCTTTCATTAGAAAGACATTTAACATCATAACAAGTAGTATAAGTATATAATGCACATTTTCTACATTTAATACCATCTACAATATCAGATTTAACAGCTTGCACAGAAAGTCCATCAATAATATCTACTTCTCCTACTTTAGTTTCAACTATGTTTTTCATACTCCAAAATCTTTTTCAAGTTTATAATATTTAATAAAATCAAGAATATCTTCGTACCAAATATAATGACAACCAACAACTATACACCAATCAATTTTATCTAAATAATCTCTTGATGATGGAGGAACAGATATTTGACTATCTTTAAATTTACGTCCTTTAAATATTCTAAGAAGTTTATAATCTCCACACATTATATTCTTATCAGAGAACTTCATTTCAAACTCTTTTTCCTCTTTATGTTTATCTATTACATATTTAAAAGTTCTAAATAAACAAACAGCATCATGATAAGGAACTGAACAACCACGAGAAGTATATATAAATCTGGCAGCAGTATTAAATGGAATAACAAGTTTTAATTGAGTATTTTCTATACCATTAGTATATTCTCTTACTTCTTTATATTCCCAATGTCCTTTATCTTTTCTCCAAGCATAATAAGAAATATAAGTCGTTATATTAACTCCTTGTCGCCATTTAGCAGCTTGATTAGTATAATTAATATTTTTAAGTGCTTCTTCTCTATTTCTTTTATTAGTTTCTATACGTTTTCTTTTTACATCTCTTTCCATAGCATCTAATACTTTAGAACGAGCAATAACATAAGAAACCCAACTATCACAATCTTTATAAACTTCTTTACTAATAGGATATTTATTATCAATATCTTTCTCAGGAACAAAAACAGTATCATACCGTTTTCTTACTTCTTTAAGAGATATACCTTTACCATAACAATATTTAGTATAGAAAGAACGAAACTTTAATTCTTTAATTTGTTCAGAACTAAATATTTCTCTATTAGTTATATCTTTTACAGATTTAGGAGTAACTTCAATAGATGTCTTATAAGACCATCCATGATATATATGATAAGCTATTGGTTTATTTATTACTTTATCAAACCATCCATATTTATAAAGTTCTTTATCTACACACCAATTAGTAAATTCAATAAAACCTTTCCTATCATCATATGAACGATCTACATTTCCGTGGTAATATAATTTTTTATTGCTATTTAAAACAACAAATTCATGTTGAAACCATTTATATAATTCATGAATTAGATATTCAGCATGAAGTTTTAATTTAACTTCTTCTGATTCATTAAGAATATCTTTTTCAAGATAAGACATGCTTATATAAACAGTCCAATCTTCAGGAATAGAAGATCTAACATCATAATAAAGAGGAGACTCACAATACAATATAGCTTCTTTATTCTTTCTATTTATAATAGCAGCACAATTATTGTAACTATGCCAATATTTAAGAATACTATCTAAAGTATTATCTATTTTATTACCTTTAAACAAGTAGTCTCCTATACCAACGACACAATTATAAGAACGTCTATTATCTTTATAATATATGACTTCTGGAGCATTCTCTTTCTTATGTACCCAAGCATGAATAATTTCATTACGTTTATAACTACGTTTACTTCTTTCTTTAGTCATTTATTTAATCATTTATTTAATTAGTTATTTCAAATATAACACTTATTCTTTGATATACAAAGAAAATCTTAGGATTTATTTTAATAAATTTTAGCTTATTCTTAGACTCGTGGTGGAACGAATAATGTAAGTAATAGGATTGTTCATATTAGAGATAAAAATACAATAGAAGAGAAAAGAATGATGTTCTCGTTGATGTTGATAGATGTTTTATCCCCTGTAAAGAAGCGATGAACGATTGCTACTCGTATGAGATTGGAATGTTTCATTAATAGCAACAGCATGTCTATCACCTCCTCTACAGGGGAGTTTACATCAATAAACAGAAAACTCCCACTATGTCTTTCAACAATAGCAGGAGTTTCGCACATGACAACTCTTTAATAATTAATATCAAGTCTCAATATAAGAACGTCAGGATTATTTCCATCATTTTCTTCTGTTAGAGTAACATTACAATTATCTTTAATATATAATTCTTTAAATATATCCTTAATATTTATATTATAATATCCATATTGAGTCTTATTAAATCTTTTAGATTTATCTGTAGCTGGTGTTTGACTAAATGCAAGATATAAACATTCTCCATATATTGCATCTACACGTTTTAGAAATGTAACATAATTAAAAGGATTAAGATTATACGTCCTAATAGTTAGAAGTTTAGTTGTTACATTAATATTATCACCAGCATAGTTTACTTTGTTTTTACCAATTATTTCATATCCATAAATCATATTTAATTATTATAATACTTTAATTACATTTCCATGCATAGGAACATCTTTAACTCCTCCACGAGTTCTATACTCTACAAACGCTAATCTTCCTATGTATTGATCTTTATTAGTAAGATATTCAGCTTTAGTATTAAAATCTCCAACAGGAATACATTCAAACTCTTCATCATTAATATCATTTTTCAATATAAATTTAGCAAGATTACTACGTTTATATCCTTCTGGAACAATATTAATAATTCTAAATCTTCCATCAAATAAAGGCTTAACTTTAAACATTGCTGAATTTCGTCTACCAAATTGATATTCTCTATCAGGATTACGAAGTATAAGTCCTTCAAATCCAGCAAGCACAAACATATTACAATAGAAACTACAATCAGGAACTCCTTTTGTTTCATAAGTAGGAAGAACAACAAATCTTTCTCTATTATTAATATGAATACTTCTAAGCATTTCGCTTTTAGTAACAGATGGAATTCTAAGACCAGCAAAATTCTTATAAAGAATTTCTAATCTATCAGCTTGAAGAGTATTTTCAATAGCTAAATCATAACACCAAAATTGAAGTCTTTGATTCAAAGGATTTTTAAGATTCTTAGCTGCACTATTAATCTCATTAAGATCAACACCGGGAATATATAATTCTCCATCAAGAACATAACCTTCTTCTTTCATAAGTTTATAAAAGTTCTTAGGTATCTTACTCATAAGATATTGTTCTAATGCAGGACATATAAGTTGATTACCTTCTCTACTTCTAAAATCAAGACTATCTTGTTCAAACAATCCAACTCCTATTGTTCTTGCAGATATATTACATCTAAGACCATTAATCTTCCATTGTCCTAAACCTATACCATCATCTTTTTCTCTATCCAATATCTTAGCGAGCATTGGAAGAACAAAACCATCAGATGTAGTATTATTCTTAGGAAGATATATATTAAGATAGTTAATCAGATCTTTACCAGCTAAATGAGAAGGAGAATTATCATAAACTTCTGCAAGTTCTTTACCTCCTTCTTTAATCTTAGCTTTTACAATAGACTGGTATTCTTTAAGAACATCTCTCTTAGGAGTATATGTATCTCTATGAAGAGTTTTACCAACAATACCATATTCTAATCGAATATCTTTATTGTCGATAACTTCTGCACTCCACATAATAGGTTCAGAGCGAGCATTTCTCTTATACAGAACAGTTTTCTTTTTCATTCTATTTCAGTTATTTTATATTCATTAGGATAATCACGAACAATTCCTTCTGCTGCTTCTCTACTTAAAGTAAGAGTTTTATTACTACTAAGTTTAGTAAGATAAACAGTTCCTTTCTTTGGTTTAGCTTTAGCAACTTTCTCTTCTTTTACTTTCTTAGTTCTAATAGATTTCTTCTTTTCTTTAGAGTATATAACAGGTGGATGAAGTTTTTCATATTCAATATTATCTTTATGAATATCAATAATAGGCTGAACTGGACAATCTAAATATACAAGACAAGCAATTATCCAACGATACCTAAAATGAATAGTTTGAAGATAAGGATTAGTAAACAAAGTTATCTCTTTAAGATACTCTTGTATAAGAGCTTCTTTACTCTTATATGTTAGATTATGTTCTACCATTCGCTTATCACTTGCATCTAACTCATAAGAAAATATTTCTTGATATTCTTTCATCTTCCTACTTTTACTATTATTATACGTTTAGGTTTACCTATTCTAAAATGATAATACTTAAACGCTTGAACATAATTAGTAGTATGAGCTTGTAAAGGAATCTTTCCGTTAGCTTTACCAAGTCCCGTATTATAATCAAATCCAGAAGGAATAATATGATATTTACCATATTCTTTAAGAAGAAGTTTATTAATAATTTCTTTTTCTTCTTCTCCATCAACATTTATTTCTCCATAAACTTGAATATCTGAGAGATTAACAACAGTTCCATTTTTTCCTAAAGATATATTAACTGCTGCTTCGGCTTCTTTCAATTTATCTATTTCTTTCTCTTGTTCTTCAGTAAGAGGAAACATAACATATCTACTATTGATATGATCTCCTATACCAAATCTATTAATCATAATATGATCAAGAGCTTCAAAATTCCCATAATCTATTGTATCGTTCGCCATAATCTTCTATATTAAATAATTCTAATGTTTCATTTATCATCTCATTTATAACTTCGTCAGAATATGCTTCAATAAGTTCACTAAAATCTTTAGCTCCATAATTATCTAAACCTTTACCATTAGGAATAAGAATATAAGGAATATTATAATCTTTTTTCAATCTCTTAGCTCCTCTTATTCCTGTAAGATCGAAGTCATAGAAACTAACAATAAGATTTAAACCATGAAGATTTAGTTTAGAATTAAGATAATCATATTCATTTTGTTTAAGAATATAAGACTCACTACTAACATTAATAACACCTATTTTATATTGCTGCCAACTCCCCTGTAAAGGATAGCGATTAAGCCAATTACTAATAGCCAAATTATCTTTGTAACTTTTAGTAATTAGTATAATATCATAATCATCTCTATTTAATGTAAGAAGCCCAGCAAGACAAGAAGTATTAGTTATAAATTTAACTTCTCCTTTACTCCTATCTCTAAGCGGATGATAAATCTCTATATTATAAATACCATTTTGATCAAGTCCTAATATATAAGCATAAGCAGGATCATTAGCTTTATATCTATATTTTGGTTCAGGTTGACAAAATCTATTAATATAGTATTGTTCAACAGGAACAACAAAATGAGTATCTAACCAATTAATACCTATCTTCCATTTACTCCATATATCTTTATCTTGCTTAGTCCATCCACGAGTAACAATTTCTATTATCGGTTTAGACTGTTTTACTTTCTGAATACTTTCTCTAAGTAGAACAAGATTCTGAAAATCATCTTCTTTACCACTTATAATATTTCTAAAAGTATAAGATATATGTTTAAGGACATAATAAAAATCAGATTTATTATTAATATTAATTTGTCTTCCAACTTTAAAACTAAGAATATATGCTACAATATCAAATACATCTCCCCAGAAAGATCCGTTAAAATCTCTCATACGAAGCTTACCTTTATTGTTAATAGCAAATCCAACAGTAGGATGATGATCTATGCGTATAGGAGAACATATAAGTTCACCAGTTTCAATACAATTAATAATCGTATCTATAGGTATATTCAAATATGTTGAAGCTATTCGTTCTTGACTTACTTTAGAAAGAAGATAATCTTTTGTAAGAGTATTGTCTATTCCTTTACGCATAATATTAGTAATAAGAAAAGGCGTAACAGAAATTAATCTATTACGCCCTCAAAGTTAATTATCTATTTGTTAGAAAGGCATGTCATCACCACCATCTGTTGTAAATCCTGCACCGCCAAAATCTTGAGGAGCCGCACCCATCATAGGAGCAGCAGGAGGAATAATACCAGCACCAACAGGAATACCAGCACCGATACCAGCAGCGATATTAGGTTTCTTTTTGCTTGCTACATTCATAGGAATAATAGCTTCCTTAGTAATATCAAGCATAAGATTACGAGGTTTCATAGGTTGTTTGTCAGTATTAAATTGAATAATCTCAAACAGACCTTCTCCAACAAATGATGGGAATACTAAATCACCTTCTTGAGAACGATTGCCAGAAGGAGTCCACTCACCATTCTTCTTATAATAACGAAGAAGTTTACCCCATACTTGTAAAGGCTTACCATTACTATCAAGTAAACAAGACTGACCTTTATTACCTGTTTCAAGAAGTTTAACAACATTGTCAAACATCACACTCCAAGCATTAAGAATATCTTGAGGTTCAACAGGAACAAAATTAAGATCATCGTCATAATCTTGATAATCAAGTTCAAGCATATCAAGTTCTTCTTCTGTAAACTGACGATTCTTCAAATAGAAAACTTCAAGAACATGCTTAATAATAGCAATAGGTTGAGTAAACATCCATTCATGTTCTCCTCCGGGAATAGTATCTACACGAGATTCAACAGGAAGAATATTAATATAAGCATAACGCTTCTCTGATTCCATAGGATGAAGAGATGTAAATTCAAATACCAATTTAGGTACTTTACAACCAGTAAATTGAGAATTAGCACCTTCTTTATCTCCATAAGTTACCCATTCTTTACGAACATTTAAGCAACCACGGAAAAGATTATTTACAGCATCACTATGCTGAAACTTTCTTCTACTTACAGAACGAATTTCGTTATTAATACCTCTACGTCTTTTCTTAGGAGCAGCAGTTTCATTAACTGTTTCTTCTACTCCATTAACTTTCTCTGTTTCTTTTTCTTGAGTACTCATAAAATTATTTGTTTAAATTGTTATTATTAGTCCTATTTAGCTTGTACAACTCTAAATAGAACGGTGAAAAAGCTGTCAAATGTAATAAATTAAATTGATAAATGCAAAAAAAAAGGAGATAATTCTTTAATGAACTATCTCCTTTCTTACTAATACTAACTTATGGAAGAAGAGTATTATTTCTTAGCAGTACGAGCAACTGGTTCTTCGTCTTTCTCAAATTCAAAGCTATAAGCCTTAACATCAACCATCTCTCTACCATTAGGAATAGAAACATTAATAGGCTCTTCCAAGTTAACTTTGAATACACGATTAATCTTAGTTGGCTCCTCCAAGTCAGATTTCAACTGTTCCCAGATATTACTATCAGAGAAACTAAGAGTAAGACCAAGACCAACCATATTAGAAGTAGTAGAAGTTTTACTACCGCTATAATCATCCATTGTCGGACCAACAACATCATTCAAATCCAAGAACTGAACAAGAACTTCATTACCAACTTCTTCTGCCATTTCTTCAATGATAACACCCTTAGCAATAGCACGAGCTACAAGAGTATCACGTTTACTTACCAACAGCTCTTCAGTCTGCATTTCTAACAATGCTTTCTTCTGTTCCTCACTCTGACGAATAGCAACTTGACGAGGACTACCATCTTTTTCCAACATAGGAATACCCTTAGTAATAGCCCAAGCACCAAATTCACGAATGATAGCATCAGCACATTCTTTGCTATCAAAGTCAAGACCTTGTTCTTCTGCAAAAGCAACCAAATCTGGATCACGTTCAAGAATAGCATTATTAATACTATCCAAGTTGTTTACGAACTGTACGTTATCTCCCGGGATTAAACCCATTGCACGAGATACAAGACCAGTAATAGTAAACTTTGCTTTTGTAGAGTTAGCAACTAAATTAGGCTCATTGTTAGAAGCAATGTTACGAACACCTGAAACTACTGCGGAAAATCCAAATTTTAACATAATTGTAAATTTTAAAAGTTAATTATTAGTTATTTATATTAGTAGAGTATCACTTAATACTCTTGATTTTTAATCTTCAACAGAAATATCTATAATATCTCTATCTTCTAAATCTTTACCGCTTACTATCTTTAGTTCTGTTGTTTCCATACAACCGAACAGAATATCAGAAGCAATATCTCTTGCGGCAAGAGTAAAAGCTCTATGACCAATCATAGTTCTTGCATATTTAACATAAGTATCTTTAGTAAAGAAACCTGCTGCAACAGCTTCACTATAACTAAAATGGTCACTTGACTTTTTAATAACCTTTTCACCATGTATAACATATATACGAGTTAACTCGTATTCAGTAACATAATCAACAGGTTGAGAAGGAATCCGATATACAGGAATTTGTTTACCACCACTTGCAAGGAAAGCATTTGCTTCAACTACACCACTAACTTGCTTAAAGTTAGCATTAAGTTGATAGGATCTATATACATTACCTTTTAAATCTATATAGAACCTAACGGGATATACACCTACAATATCTTCATTAGTACATTCTGTAGCTTCTTTTTGAGTTCTACACTTTTTACAATACTCTGGTAATTTATCCTCTTGATAAACATTACTTCCATCAGTATATTCATACTGAGGTACATAATCTTTAGTTCTATCCCATGTTATACCTGCCTTTGAAAGCAATGATTTAATCAAGTGAATGTCAATACCTGTTTTACCATTAATAACATGAATGTGTTCAACACAAGCACTAAATGGCAAGTTTAAATCTCGAGCTTTACTATAGATAGCAAGACCATCGGTTATATTCTTAAACCCAGCCTTATCACTACCCATAATAGTTTTCAAGTAGATTTCAAGTTGACTTCGTTCTTGAGGATTTAAAAGATTTACATTATCAATAGAAGTAATACTATTAATAAGAGCAAGACCTTTATCCTCTTGTTTCTTTTCTTCTTCCATCATGTCAAAGACCTTTTTGTTTTAAACTGTACGACAAATATACAACTTTATTTTGGAATAACAATACTTTCATATTAAATATCTCCTATAATAAATTCGTTTTCACAATTTTTAACTATTTCATCTCCTTTGCCTCTCACTTCCTTTTCCAACTTAATTTGCTCTGTTGTATTCTTACAATATACCTTATATACTATATTAGGTACACTGTTAAAAACAAGATTAGGAAGACGATATTTTATATCTCTTACCGAACTACATACAGGGGACGTTAAAATCAGAATGTCTATCGTGCCATAAAACGTCTTATCGACACTATTATTTGACGAAAGTACGTTTATATATCCTTCCTCAAAAAGTCGCAGATATTGAGTCTTTTGGGCTTTCTCGCCCATGTAGATAGGCTGTCCTTTCTTATCGCCGGATGCGTACAGCTTTGGTTTGCCATTATCATCAAGTTTAGAAACATGTGGCATCTTACTATGAAAACCACAAGCATAAGGATAACGAATAAAATCTATCTTACTATTAAATATTTCTCCTTGAATAGGAACAGATTTACCTGTATATTCAATATTAGCATTGATATATTCTACTATTGCTTGAGCAAATTCAGAACTTCTTGAAACAATAAGAATCTTCTTATCTTTATTATCATTTACAATCTTAAATATTTCATTAAGTTTGACTTGATTATTTCCAATAAGTTCAAGACGAGCACGCATAATATCATATACTTTATGAGCTCTATCAGCTAAGGCATTAGGATTATACATCTCATCAATACTCTTAGACATAGGATCATTCATATCCATATAAGGACTCCAACCATTACTTTCAGCAATGTTTCTTCTTACTTCTTCAGCAGATATATTTGCAGCACTATTTCCATATTTACATTCTTCAATAGTATCAAAATTACCAAATATAGTAACAGTATCATTAATATATTTAGTATATTTAGCATATTGAATAGCATCATCTTCTGTAAGTTCACAAGGTATTTGTATCTCCTTTACAGGGGAGTTTACAGAAAGATGCTGTAATTGAGCAGAAGAAATCTTATATACAGTTTCAGCAAAATTACACATTTCAGTAGCATTAGAAGGAATATTAGGAGTATCTTCAATAATAGCAAGTTTAAATGTAAATTTATCTTTTATATTATTTATACTCTTAAATATAGAAACATCTAATGTAATGATAATATCTCTTTTAAAGTTATCTGCATATTTATATTTCTCAGCATAGTCTCTTGTAAATATAGTAATTCTTCCTTCAGTTATAGCAACAGCAATCTTTTCAGATTGTTCAGAAGTATTCTCTAAAGCATATACTAAATTCATTCTAAGACTCATATCTCTAACAATTATCCATGCTGTTAGATTAGGATTCTTAGAAATCATTTTATCTATGATTAGAGTAAGAAACTTAATTCTATCAAGAGGTTCACATAGTATAACTATACCTTTACCTTTTTTAGCTTGCCATTTGCCAGCGGCTTCTTCATAAATAGGATTAAGATTATCGTTCATTGTTTTTAATTATATTCTTCTTCATATTCAAAATCATTGTTATCAGAATCATCTAAAGCATCACTAACATTATCTGAATCATTGAAATCATCGTCATCAAATAAACTATTATACATTCCAAAAGCTTTTTTACATTTAGTTTTACCTTTACCTTTTGGAGATATACCAAGTTTAATAGGATTAACAATATTCATAGCTTCATTATAATAATAGAGATAATTAATATTCCATTCAGAAATATCTCTGTCATCTATAAGATTACATACAGTAACTCTTTGACCAGCAGATAAAGAACTCTTCTTAGTTTTAGGAGAATTATCTTCATTATATCCTATAACTTCTACTTTCATTAAAGAACCACCATTAGTAGATATAAAATAACGAGTATTTCTTTGAACTTCTTCGGTTGTCAACTTTCCATCTACAATATGAGTATATTCAAGTTTATACTTACGAGCAACATTTTGAGTCTTACAAAAATCAAGAACGCTCTTAGAATTTCTTAAAGTATCCATAATAGGAATTCCATTAAGAAAATATTGATTTACAGAATAAGCTACAATAGGAGCATTATATCCTTTAGTTAAATCTTCAGAAAACATCTTATGATTCATTCGAGAACCTTTAAGTTTAACATCTCCAGAAGACTTACGAGTAATATAACTATTTACACCTTCACAAGCATATAATTCATACTCAGTAAATTCAAGTTCAAGACCAAGATATTTCTCCCATTCATGACATATTTCATTTGCTTTCTCCTCAAGTTCTAAAGGAACTAATGTAACAATACCATCTGTATTCGCACTAATTACTTTAATTCCTGCAAGTTCAAGACTTTCAATAAGCATTAAAAGAAATAATTGTCCATTAATAGTAACTTGATACATTGCTTTCTTATCACAAAGAAATGATTTCTCACTTCCCATCTTTCCAAATATACCAGCATTAGCTACAATCTTTAAACAAGCAGCAGCAGTACCATGCTTATCTCTTTCTTCATAAGAAAGAGTTTTATCTTTAGCAAGATGTTTATGTTCTATTCGTTCATCTACAATAGTATCAGCAATTCTAAACCATGCTTTAGGATTAAAATGCTTTTGACATACTTTAAGAGAACGAATCATATTAGGATAATAACTTGCAACGTCTCTATCTACAATCTTATAATTCTTATTTGTATAAACATGAGGAATCTCATTACTATGTAAACCACCAGTAGCCAGAGTATATTCTGTATCTTTAAACTTTATAGTCTTTTCAAATTCTCCTTTTTCTCCTTTAAGAACAAGAAGTTTAAGTTCAGACAATAAGTTATTAAAGTAATCAGTTTTAAAACGTACTTTATCAGATATAATATCTGCAACTACTATTTTACGTCTAATAGTCTTAACTTCAAGAAATGCTTTTGGATGTAAACCTGTGAACTTACTATATAATTTAGTAATAACTTTATCTGCAATAGTACTTCTACTTGCTGAATAGACATCAACTTTATACTCCTTACTAATAGAATATCTTAATCTTATTTCTTCTTGATTAAGTCGAACGATTTCACCACAAATAAGAACATCATTAAGATTATACTCTTCCATTTGTTCTTTATATTCAATAGGTAAATATCTTTCCCACTTATTAGCGAAATACATACTTAATTGAAAGTCTGTCATTGTTTTAGTAGCAGGATTATCTGCATAATAATGTCTATCAAGTTCTTCAATATCAGGCATAACCCATTCCAATAGATTATACCATTTAATATTAATAGAAGTTTGTTTAAGACTCTTATGAAAATGATCTAAACGAAATACTTTCATTAAATCAATATCTCTAAAACTAAGATTATTTCTTCCAAGAGTAGAAGTAAATTCATCTTTCCAAAGAACATCATCGTTACTCGCACGAATAATTCTTTGTGAAGCTTCATTAAGAAACTTAATAAGTTCTTTTACAGTTTTAAATCTATTCCAATACATTAATAATGCAGACAACATAAATCTATCATACTTTGAATTATTATATCCAAAATAATCAGCTTTATTTTGAAGAAAACCTAATAGATTTACTAAATCATCTCCATTATTATCATGTAAACTAAATTTATATCTGGGAAGAGTACTTATTCTTTCCTTAATTTCTTTTACAGTAAGTTTATCAACTAATGGAATAGCATCACCTTTCTCATTAACACAATCTTTAAAAGTATCAAGATAAGACTTAATAGGTACAAAGATTACTGAGAAATAGTTCTTCATTGATTCCACATCATATATAAGTCCAAAAGCCATATTGTTATAGAGTTATAAGTTTAAAACCTTCAAGATTATTATTATCTATTGCATTTAGACACTTAATAAGTTTAACTTTAAAAAGAAGTTTAGTATTATCATACAATAAAGATAATGGATTATAATTAAGAAAATAATATATTCCATTATAATAATATACAATATCATCTTTAGAAGGATTTTGTCCAATAAGTCGAGCACCGGCATTACCAAGTAATATCATAAATCGAGGCTCGTACATTTTAATACCCCTGTAGAGGATCGTAAAACAACATCTTGTTACTGCTTGATTAAATCCATCTTCATAAGGAGCACATCTAATAAGACTTGTAATTAAATAATCATCTTCAATATTTCTTCTAAATGTATTAGAATATATTTCAGTAATAGATTTAACTCCAATATTATTAGATAATACTCCTTTATCAGACTTTTGTAACTGTGGAAATACAATAAATGCTTTACCAAAAGGATTACCTATATTCTTACAGTGAGGATTATCATTAGTAACCCTAAGAGGACATTGCATACATATTGCTGGCAACTTCTTTTCTACTATCTTACCCATAAGCCATAAATACTCTATTTCTACATCTACTAACTGCTACATATAATCTACGAAGAAGTTCATCTATATTAGAATATGGAGTTCTTCCATCAGCTTGAAATACAATATCATTAATATCTATATAAACATCATTGAAAGTACTTCCTTGAGATTTATGCGAAGTTAACGCAAAACCATAATCTAAGTCACGACTAAACTTAATCTTTCCTGTATTATCAAGAATATTAGTAAGAAGAAGATTTCTTTCTTTAAAAGCATAATATTCTTTCCATCTTTTACTTCTATTATATTTATCAGCAGATTTTGCAGATTCAATAAGAGTATTTGCAATCTTATAATATATAGCTACATTATTATAATCTGAATGATCTACAACAAATAATGGCTTAGTAGGTTTACCTCCATATATAGCTATAAATCTTACAAGAAAACCTTTTATTCCATCACTATTCGTATAATTTGTAACATCCTTTATTATATAATCTTCTGAATTAGTAATAATAGTTTCACCAAATTCATCAAGCATTGTAGTATAACAAAGAACTAAATCATTACGAGTAAGAACAGAACGATTAGCGTCTTCAATAAGATTATTTCTAATATAACTATTCCATGTACTTACAGCCTTATTAGTATAACAAATAAGTCTACACTCATCTACATTAGAAGTAAATTCATCACTATTAAATCCTTCAAGAACTAAGCTTGCAAATTCATCTTTACAACAGGTATAATAACCTAATGTTCCAATATCATTAAATCTAACACGATTTCTATTTACTTCTTCTAAGAACTTATAAGTACGATGTTTTATATCATATCTTAATAATTCAAGAGTATAAGCAATAGGATTACTTGCATCTTGTCGAACAATTTCATTAAGAGTAAATACAGGAATACCAGTAAAGCAAGAACTTGTTCGTTCATTAACAGGAGGAAGCTGACAACTATCTCCCATATATATTATACGACATCCATGTGCTTTACATTCTCTTTCTATAAGTATCTTTAAATTACGTCCAATCATAGATGCTTCATCTACAACATATAACTTATAACCTTGAATCTTTTTCTCAGCAAGAGGATCAAATGGAGGATTATTAATATCAAAGTTATCAACATCTACATTTAATCTAAGACCTAAATCAGATTGAATAGTATTTACTTTTCTTCCTGTAGCTTGAGCTAATACACGAACTGCTTTATGAGTTGGAGCTGCTAAACCAATAACAGAATTAGCATAACCACTTAATTCAAGAATATACTTAATAAGAAATGTTTTACCAGTTCCACCTGCACCACATAAACCAACAGCTAATGTAGGAGGATTAGGATCGTTAAGAAATTCAAGTATTTTATCACAAGCACGTTTTTGATCTTCGGTAAGTTTAGCATTTAGCTTAGGAGCTTTAGCATCTTTAAAGTTATTGAACTTTTCCATCTATATCATTCTTTTTAAGAAGAAACTTACTAATACCATCTTCAAATATAATATCTCCTAATACAAGAAGTTTATGTTTAAATGGTATATAATTTTTAGTTGTTGCTTCTTTATTATCTCTAATTATTTTAACAGGACGTAAACCATCTGCACCAGTATCAGTATAGATAATATGAAATCCCTTACAACTATAAGATTGTTTAGATATTGGAATAGCAATACTACTTTTCAAAGGAGTAAATACATATTTATCTTCTTTCCATGTAATAATACCAACTACTTTCTTTTGAAGAACTTCTTTCTTAGGTTCTTCTTGAACTGTTGGTTTAATAGCACTAAATCCAAACTTCATCCTCTTAGTTTTATATATTCTTTGAAACTATTAAAACTATCTAAATCAAACTTACATATATCTACATTATCTACTCTCAGAGATTTTATAGTACCTAAAATACATATAAAACATGTATTATGTTTATATTCTCCACAATAATTAGCAAGTTTATAACTTTTATCCATTTTATCATAGTATATACAAGTTTCAGCAGGAGCAAAATAAAGAGTAGGAATTTCAGACCATGATAGTTTATTCTCTCCTTTACGGGGGAATATACCAGAAGACTTACCTTTAACAATTAATATCTTAGGAATTTCCTTATACATATTAGAACCAACATTAAGATAGATAAAAGTATCATCTTCTCTACGAATTATAATACCAGCTTCTTCACCATTAAATACTGGTAATACTTCATCTACCTTAATATATTGACTAAGATTGATACATTCAATTTTATTTTCTTTATCCATTTCTTTGAATATAAATATTATATAATCTTTCAAATTCAGCAGGA
>OKTP01000233.1_pt1 | contig 24140 bp, 29 predicted proteins | sample 1606291 | NCBI WGS metagenome assembly OKTP01 (sample SAMEA3879558, study PRJEB24766) | human gut metagenome | biome: human-associated habitat; feature: feces | place: USA | collected 1985/1987
GTCATAAATCAATATTCCGGCAATCAAATGTTGTGCGCCATCCATTCTCATTTTATTGATGCAGAAATCGTCTATCTTCTGCCTGATTCTTTTTAGATAATCCATTTTGATAAAGAATTTAATTGCTGTTGTTTATTTTAAGATATTGCAGCCATCCGGAAAACAACGGTCTGTTTTCTATGTAGTTGCAGTTCAGTTCGCAGGAATATGCCTCTTGTTCAAACGACACTTTTTTGTATGAGGTTTTTGAATTTCGATAAACGAGCAATTTTATAAACCACTCTATCGCATACCAGATATAAAAGGCAAGAGCAGCTACGATATACCATATAGGCGATATATCAAAAATCAATTGTAGAATTAACACCACACAAGCCGCAACACAGGTCGTTTCTATCCATTGATATGAATGGCAGGTTTCATGATTCCTGACTCTTTGCGTTATATGCTCCGGAGATAACTTGCTTAATACAAACGGGCCAATTGTGATTGTGTGGCAAGAACTGAATGCCAATAGTATCTTGGCGATTCGGTTGTCGTAATAAAATCTTTTCATATCTGCCAGGGGTTTTTGTATGGATCATAAGATGTCTGGAATGTCGCCATCTGCCAGTCTGTAACCGGCTTGTTGTCTTCTGCTATTTTTCGTGGAATCTGAGGGTTGATTCTCAGTTTAGAAGCATCATTAAGCCACTTCATGGAATCCTCATAATCTCTCATTCTAACAACACTGACGTTATTGGGAGCAATCAGTTTGGTAAGCTCGTACACAGCCAACCGAATCATGTGCTTTTTGAGATTGTAGTTTCTGGGATCGTGTAGTGCAAGATTTTCCCCGATAACCGGACTGTCACTGTTCACGTCTATTTCAGGATAATACACTTGGCCATCATATACAACGTACTCATGTGATGAAAGTTCGTATTCGTTGTACTGAGGATCATAATCGGCAATAGCACCCCAATTTTCCGATTCCAAAGGGTTTTTATTATTGTCGAACCCCTCCAGTGACATCAAAGTATAATAGGAACCGTCAAACTTTACGACATTCCAAAGCTCGTACTCAATCGGATTCCAGTCTGTATATTCAGCAAGTTTCCATCCGTTTACCATCGGGATTCGTATATCCCCAAATCTCCATCCGTTTTCAACAAGACAGATATAAGGCGTATCGTTATATAAGACAATATCACCTTTGTAATAGGTTTTGAACTGGCTGTATCGTTGAAATTCCCGTATCTCGCCTTTCTCATCCACAAACTCTTCCCAGTATTCCACGGAAGAAGGAGCCTTGTATCCGCTGATCGATCTTATTATCTCGTGGATTTTACCATCAAAATAAATATGTGCTCCGATCGGATAAGTTACCTTTCGGTCGTATTCAGCGATATATTTCCCTTTATTCAGTTCTTTTTCAATCTCATAGTTCTCACTCAGATACTCTATGACACTCATTTCTGCGGCTTCCTCGGCTTGAATGAATGTTTTCGGTTCGTTTCTCGTTATCTGGGAAAGGCTGTCTTGCGTGATGATTCCCAGATAATCGCTATTGTTTAAAAATCGTCTGTACATAGATTAATGGTTCGTTAATAGTTAAATCCTTCGTTAATGGTAGCTGTGGAAAGGATGGTCATAGAACCGTCCCCTCTTTTGTATTTCGTCCAGCTATCCCTTAAATAATAGCATAGCAGGTAATCAAGGCAGTCGGACAAGTGGCCGTATTTTTCGTATTTTACGCCTGTTTTAGCGTCTGTAACCTTTGCCTTGCACTTTGTACCATCCTCGTTCTTTAACTGGTAAATAAGGTCTTCTGTGAGCTTCCTGCAACGTAAATCAATCATCAGTTTCCATCCGTCAAATCCCTCGAACACCTCATTGACAAATTCACATCGGGTAACTTGTGGAGGCTGCTTTTTTAAGAGCTTGATCTTAGGTTTCAATACGCCCTTGCCCAGTGTTTCCGTGATGATGGTGTAGTTGTTTGTCCCATCTTCATTTGTGGTTGAACGCTGTAATCCGGCAGGGTCTCCTGTCACGTCCACCCCCTCCGATATGTTTTTCCCTATACAATTTCTGTTGTATCTTCCTTGCCAGAGCCGGAGTATTGTTTTCCTTCTTTTCCGGCAATCCCAATATTTCCTCTATGACATATATCTCTTTTTTGTCATAGTTTATCTGAGCCAACAAAGTAGACATTCTGGGTGCGACATTGAAGTCCCAGATGGTAATGATAGGTTTGGTCGGATCGTAGACCTTTTCCTTCAGGTTCGTTATAAGATGTCTGGAACCGTCAAAATTGTGGTAAACGGCCATATCGTTGGCTTCCACGAAATCCCAGTTACCATATAACAAACGCTCCTTTGTGGCTTGGTCACGAATCTTGTTCAATGCCGCCTCGTAAGTCTGCCGGAAAGCGATGTCCGGGTTGTCGAATACGGAGAACGGTATATAAGCCTCTCCCTCCCGGCATTCCACCTTGTCTCCGTTTTCATCCTGTACGAACCGGGAACGTACCCAGTTTGTAGTCGGGTTGGTGCTCATAAACATTCTGGATGTCTTGAATGTCTCGTGTATTCTCCAACGAAGACGGGAAAAAAGCACTTCAACCGCCTTTTCCGAAATCTCCGACACCTCGTCGATCATGGCAATCGTATATTCGGAAGAACCGAATCGCTCGAAGTTCGGGTCAGAAGGCAGATCGACCATTTCCTTCATGATAATGACAGAGTCGTTCCAAAAGGTAAGCGTACCTTCCAGATTATTGATTCTGTAGTTCACTTCTTCTTTTAATCCCCAGTTTTTTAGAACCGTCTTGATCGTATTCCAAGTAGATTCCTTCAAAGACTTGATTGTCTTACGTGCCACGACCGCACGGATGTTCTCAAATCTCATGCAGGAAATAATGAGCCAACAGGCTCCCAAAAACGATTTTCCACCACCTGCTGCTCCACCACCTAATATCATTTGTGGCAGATTTGTGTTTCCACATGACTCGCAAACAGGCTTGTATTGTGGATTCTTTTTTACATCGTATCCGATGAGTTTCTGTGTTATATGACCGCCACATTTGGGACAATAATCCGGTTGAAGCAATTTCCATAGTTCATATTGCCTTTCTGACGGTCTGAAATCAATTTTAATGTTCTGGGGTGGCCTTAGTTTTGCATAAATTCCCATGTTTAGATATTTGCAGCGGCAACCGTAATGACAGAAACCGCCATAATTATAAGTATGGTGTTTAGAATTATCTTTCTCATAGTCTGGTCTTATATGGAAACAGCACCCAACTTTTTAGGGCTGGATGCTGTTTCGGAAGTGTTCTTATGAAACATGAATTTTAATTTCTCGCTCTTTCTTTAAAATCTCATTCAAGGCATCCGAAGTGGCTCTTGATTCCAGCACTTTGCCTTTTATCTTGTTTTTCCCAACAAGAATGCACCCTGCGCTATCGGTAGAGGTGTTTCCTGAATGTATCAGGATTCCAAGAAAATGTGGCACGTCATGCAGTCTTGGTAGGACACGTTTGAATCTGGGTGAGTATTCCATCGTAACCTTGTATTCTCCTGATGGGATAGCGGTCTTTGAATAAACCTTTTCCGGGCATTCGCAATTCAATCCTTTAGGCGTGTTCGGACAATATGCCGGAAGTTCTCTTACTTGGTCTTCCAGAGTATCGCAGAAATATTTTCCGTCAATGTATAAACGCCCGATTGTATAAGTCGCTCCTTTAAAAATTCTTTTCAGTTGCAGTAACATTTTGGTTTCGGTTTAAAAATGAACAATATGTGATTTTGTTTTTAATTAAGAATAGTGGTGTCTGATAGGGGATGGTTATAAAAAAGGGGCATACCTTTAATTAGGCATACCCCTTTAATGCAAAAGATTCGTTTGTATATATTATTTTTTGTTCAGGTCAAAAGACAACTTGATCGGATTTTTTAAGAAGTTTACTTCGCCCACCATAGCCTCCGTTGCTGTAAGGCTGAATTTTAAATTCTTGTCTTTAACTGCAAATACACCGTTCTCTTCAGCTTCAATTGACACTGCAACTTTCAGGTTCAGATCCACAATGTCAATAAGCAATTGTTCCGGAGTCAGTTCCAAAGAAATAGAGTCATTTGTCGCATTCATGGTTGCTTTGTAAGCGGCAGCATAACTCATAGTTCCGATTTTCTCGATGATACCGGCGGCAGCATCTTTTCCAATGATTTCTTCTACCAATACTCCATACGGGAACTCGGCAAAAGAAATGCTGTCATTCTTCACGCTCAGATTAACTTCTACTGTATCTTGGGTAGAAACCGCATAAGTCATATTTCCTGCATATTCACCGTTCACATCCTCTACTGTAGGCAATTGAACATCATCATCATCGTCACAAGAAGTAAATGTCAAACCAAATACTGTCAGCATCATCAGCACTGACCATTTCAATGTCTTTTTCATTTTTAATTGCTTTAGAATATTAATAAATAGTTTTCGTAAAGTATGGATGCCGAGTATTTATAAAATGCTGCATGAGCGTCTTATTTTTTATATTTCTCGAAAATAAAATATGTATGTCGTAGAAAAAATCTACAATGTTCCACACTTTTGTTTCTTATCATACACAGCTCTTAGTTAATGTAAATAATGTTATGTTGTTGATACGTGGCTTATTATCTTGTTTTCTCGAAATTGGTATATTAGTTGTGTAGAATTTAACAAGATTGTTTAGACATAGACACTGTTTTTTATTTTCTTGGCACAGATGTTGTTTGCACATCATTAATCGCATTACTTGGAAATAGTAGAGTATTTGTTTTTTCATTTATCAAAAGAGAGATTGTTTGTGAAGGCAGTCTCTCTTTATTTTTATATTCAGTCAGGCAGTTTTGTTTGATATTTTGATTATTCTACAACGTCAGATTTTTGTTGGTTTCAATGAAATTTTAAGTATGGTTTGCTTTAATTAAGGGTAAGTATGTTTGTTTACATGAGTTTGTCTTTATCTTTGCACAAAACAACAATTCTTTTTTAGTGTATTTGTTTTTATTTTGAAATTGTATTTGTTTTTAGGAGCAACCTGTGAAGGTAGCTTCTAAATGTCTTGCAATTAATAAAAATACTTATGGCATGAATAAATTTATTACCCTTTGAAGGATCCACTTGTGAAAGTCGTTCCTTTTTATTTTCGTATTTAAACAGAATATTCCAAATCGGTATATTGTTGGTTTAAATACAAACAGGAAGATATTTTCATTCAGAGTAGGGTTGAATGTTTGTTATATTCATATATTTGTACATTATTTCCTAAGAGGGAGGGATTTCTCATAAAGGCGTTAGCCGAAAAATTCGTTTTTTTTCATATCAAAAAAGAGCTATCTGTGAAGAATGCTCTTTTTTTTGATTTAATTACATCTTTGGATTAAAAAAGAGGCAGTCAAAATGCTGCCTCTCTCTGTTTCAGGTTTTCAGAAACATATCCTCTGACCTTTCTTCTAAGTTCCCTCAGACTTTTGCTGTAAGAGGTCGGAATAATGGAACCGTCATAAATATCTCTTGCATAATACCGTCCTGTTTCTGCGTTCCGAAAAGGAAAACAATATCCGTTTTCCCAACGCCTGTCCCATATTTGCTGTTCCATATTGGACGGCTTATGACTGGATCAATCGGTTAAGCTGTTCCGCTTGTTTGTCCGCTTTGTTTTTAAGTTCTTGAAGAGCGATATTTTCCACAGACAGGCTTTTAATTTTTGCATCGTTTTCTTCCATTTTCTTTGAAACTCCGCTACTGATATTCTTTAGCTTGCTTACCGCATCGGTAAAAAGTTTGGTTGCTTCTGCCAGTTGGCTTGCAAATGACTGAGGTTTTTCGATCTCTTGGGTTTTGGTTCGCCCACTTAATTTTGAAAACATAGTTTTTAGTCTTTGATTTTTATATACTCTGAATATTTGATTTCCACGTATGGATTGTCACTTGAAATAGTCTGGTGTATCGCTTTCACTTTCCATCTCCACCAAAGGAACTTGTGCTTGTATTCGATCCAGAACGCCTGATTAAGAGTAACAGGCAGATTGATTTTCCCCGTCAGCCTGTCGTTCTCAATAATCCCGTTGATTTTCAAATACGGGGTATCCATCCTTACAGCCTTTAAGAAAACTGGAACGGTATCTCTTATCATCACACTGTCCTTTATTTCCGCATCAATGGGAGCGTCCACTTCCACATTGTGTTTCGCTGTCGCTTCCAGATCCTTTATTCTTATCCCCAGTTTCTTTATTTTTTCTTCATCTTCAGCCCTGAACCGTTTGTATTCATCCAAAGACATGGTTAGTGTTTTGATGTCCAGTGCCATCGTTGAAGAATCAGCCTGTATTCGCCGGACTTCCGACATAAGAGCTTCAGTATTGGACTTATAACTGTCTTTTTCTTCGATGAGTCTTTGGCGTGATCTTAGAAGTGAGATTGTGATACCTGAAAGAACAGCGATAATCAAGAAGGAGTATTTATTCATCAGCCTTTGGTATAAACACTCCTTCTTGGGTTATACATCCCACGCAACTGGTAACAAACCCTTCAGGAGCCAGTTGCCAGTTTTTTGCCCATTCCTCCACAACGGTCGTCTTGTGCGGACAATTACCGAATCTTGATTCGACATAGGTATACGGGTGCGTCATTTTGCTATGCTCGTCCGGGAATTGCGCTTTTATCTTCACATCCTCTTTCCACTGTGGCATCCTGATATAACCGGCTTTCTTTTCCTGAAGCATGTAGTAGGCGAGGGGGTAAGGAAGTGCATTGCAGGACATGTATTTCTTCTTTTCGAAATCAGATTGGCTGATCCACCCCATGTGCCCGGATTCATCTTTGATAAGATAGCCTTCTTCCAGCGAATCCTCTTCTTTCCCAAGCATCTTTTTCATAAACTCTTTCTTGGTCATTTTCTCGGCCTCGATACATTCTACTCTTACAAATTTTTCCATTGTTATGTAAATTATAAAGTTTTGATTGACTGACTGGGAATGAACCATTCATCTTCTTCTTGAAACGGCTCTGTAAATTCTACAATGTATCCCGGATTCTTTCTTTGCGATTGGTCAAGCGATTCGATGATACGCCCCATTCGACCAATCAATCCTTCCAGTTTTAATTCCCTTAATTCTTTTGAATCAACAATTTCAATTATCTGATTAATCATCGGTTTGTTTATTTAACGTATAGAAGTTCAAACTCATCCTTTCTCCTTTGTCTGATAGAGGGAATCACTTTATTTTTATATCTGCAAAATGAAACGTATTCTTTATAGAAATCCCTGTTTCCGCTTCTTATTTTTCGTATAAGCCGGCTGGCTGGTTTGTTTTTATATCCTAAGATATTATATTCTCCTACATTATAAGCCAACACTCCAAGAATCAAAGAATCCTTTCCATATTTTCTGAACACGCTGCATTTTTGTAGTAGGTCTTTTCTTAGAAGAGAATCAGCAAACTCTTCAGAAATATCGTGATTGAAAGTGTCACTTTTCAATAATCTGTGACCGTATCCGACATAGTATTTGTGTCGCCGGTCATGCCATCCTTCTTTTTGCTTAATCAGTTCTACCGCCATGTCAAATTTGGAAATTTTATTTTCCGTTTTATATTTTGGAATAGAAGCGGTACTGTTACAAGCCGGCTCTACTGTAATAGAAAAGAAGAACAGAGTCATAATAAAGGTTTTTATCTTCAATATGTTATCGGTTTTTGGTTATAATTTACTCTGTATATTATCGCATATTTAGTTTGTTATTTTGCGGGTTAATTTTTATTATAAACACTCGACAAAAATAACAATAAAAAAAAGAACCACAAAGCAAATGCGGTTCTTTTTGGCGGCTTATCGGGAATATCCCTTCTCATCTCTTTTAAATCGTCCTGCATGGACGTAAACTGTTGCATGGTAGCTTCAAATACGGTCTTATCCACCTTGATTGCATCAATCTTCTGATATTGGTCTTCCAGTTTGGATTCAATACGATCACACCTGTCTGCCAGTGAATCTATTCTGGCGGTATTATTGAGGTGTTGGACGTACATCGAAATCAGGAAAGAAGCGACAATCGTAAGGGATTTGATATTGTCGCTTATGAATGTTCTGATTTGTGGCATAGGTCATTCAAGCGTTAGAAGGACTGACAATGCTTTGGAAACGGACTCTATCAGCCTGACCGCCGCTTCCGAATCCCTCAGTCCGTATAATGCCAGAATGATTATGATGGCCATGTAAACATTTCTTTCCGTTTGTTTAGCTTTCGTGCCTTTCTTCTTCTCCATTGTTTTCTTTCTGAGGAACTATAACATTAAAGATGATACCATTATCGCCACCTCCTTCGATCTTCAGTTTTGCTTCCTGGGCGTGTTTGATCGGGTACAGATCCATCAGTGCTTTTGCCGCATTGACCGCCACGGCCCGAAGTGGAGCCGGGGACAAGTCCATTCCCCATTTGTCCTTGTATTTGGCGGTGGAAGTTTCTTCCATCACCGCTTTGAGAGTTTCGGTAACTTGTAACTTTACAGCGATAGCCTCCGTATCGGTTTGCTGTTGTTCACTTAATTTCTTGATACGTTCCGAGATATGGGGTTTGCCAAGCAGCCGCCTGCTTTTTAGACTGACACCAGAACCGGAATCCTGAAATGCTTCCCTATAGCATTTACAGTGCTGTCCTGCAAATTCCCTTCCACCGTTTATATACAGGTCGCAGAACAGGCTTTCCGCTTTCGTCAGTCCCAGTTCGTTCTTTAGCATCTCGGACGCAGATACCTTATTTTCCTTTTTCATAGAATTGATATTATTAAAGCCCAACATAGAACAGATTGTGTCATGTCGGGCTTTTATTAAGAATAGGGTGTTTGTTATGTATCGGTTTGTTCTTTTCCACTGGTCACAGCCGCCATCTGTTCTTTCGCTATATCGGGTTTCAGGGAGATAAGTTGCTCCATCAGGGCTTGGTAAAAGACATCGGCCAAAGCATCGGCACAGGCTTCCGCATCTGCCAGCGAGTTGATAAGACGCATATTGAAAGACACATCCAGATCGTATCCGGTAATAGCCGCCATCATCTCGTTTCCGTCATATCCGAGAACCCCGTATCTCATCCTTTCGTCTTTTCTGAACGATACGGTTTCATTTTCTTCCGTCATACATTTAGATTTTAAAGTGTGTTCTTGATTTTTCCTTTTTCTGAAGTCCTGCACCCGTAGATGATCCGTCTGAATTTCTCAGTCGGTTGGAACAGACGATTGCCACGTTAAGAGTAGCGGTAATATCCGCATCCGCATCATGGGCATCGTCCAATTCGATACCGAGTCGTTCTGCCAGCAGTTCCAGTTTGTACGATGTCACTTCCGGATCACCGGCAAATGTGAGCTTGCCTAAGTCTATCGTGTCTACATAATGAGGCTGGAAGTTCCCCCAAAAGTCAGTGATTCCGGCAAAAACCTTGGCAAATTCCTTCAGTTTGCCTCCATAGGCCATAAGTTGCTGAAGGAAACCGCAGTCAAAAACAATGTTCTGCCCGATAAGAAACGGCTTTGCGGTCTTTGATTTGGAAAGGGTGTTTCTTGTTGCGAAATCAATCACGTCACTTGCCACCTGTTCGACATCAACTCCTTTTTCATACAACATATCCATTGAAATATCCGAGTAGGTAAGAGCAGCTTCCTCATATTTCATCAGTTGCCCTTCCTCTTCCTCGATTTCTCTTTTGTTTTTCAGAACCTTCTTTCGTGTCTTGCCCAAAATATCGCTCTTGTGTTTATAGGGGTAGATATAATTCATGTAAGTGTCTATAACCTCCCATGTATCGAGCCGTACCGCTTTCATAGCGATCTGGGTACAAGCTCCGTTTTGTGGGTCTAAATCCCCGGTTTCAAAATCGAGTACAATCCCGACAAAAACGGTCGGTTCGCTTTTTGGTGTTGCCATAATTAAAGTTTTGGTTTATAATTTATTGATTTCACTTAATATTTTATTCTCAAATTCTTCTATTGTCCCATCATTGATGATGATACAATCATAAAAACTATCGTTTATGTGAATACGTCTTTTGTCCCTCGCTAATCTGTCCGGCTCGATCCCTCTTTTAATGAGCGTTTCTTCCGAGCATTTCACTGCGACAGGAACAATGAGATACCTGTCTCCGAAATCCTTGACAAGACATTCCAGCCCTGCTTCGTCAATCACATAGGTGCAAATCCCATCTTTGGGAACCTGACTGTGAAGAGCAAAATACTGTTCACCTCCGAATACCGTGTATGCCAGCATATCGCCCCCTTCCGGCACTTGTTCGCTTCCAATAAAGAAATGTTCCACACCATTGGTTTCACCGGGTCTTTTACGTCTGGTCGTGTATGACACGATAGTCGGAATGTTCATTTTCTTTCTAAGGAACTCGGCCATATAGGTTTTACCGCTTCCCGATCTTCCAACGATGGCAATAATTACAGGTTTCATTCAGTTTCTCTTTCTATAAGCATGTTGTTTAATTTTATATGGTTAGTAATTCACTTGATTACAATTCTCAGACATTGAACAGCATGGAAGACTTGTATGTCTGCAAGCAATGACAACCGGAATAGTCACTGTATTTAATTATAGCTGACACGATAATCATTTTGTTCTTTGACTGAATAATTTTATCACGGTTCGCCTTGTAGAAATTATCCCACATCACCAGTTCGATAATATCGTTATTCTGTTGCAGTTTCAGTTTGCAGAAAGTTTTCTTCTCGCCTGTTTTCTTGTCCTGATATTCCACTTCGTCATGTTCCAGAACGGTTGCGCATACGGCTATCCGTTTACCTTCGCTTTCTTTAAGAAAAGCATCCTTGATTGTCATATAGGGAGCTCTTCCCCTTATATGCTGCTTGGCTTCCGAATTGTCATATATTCTCCTGTAATCAACGGAACCGATACCTGATACCTCGATCTGAAGCATTGACCAGAAATAGTGTTTGTCTGTCATGTCGGATGGGAAATCCTCTTCTTTCAGATCAAACCCCAATTCTTTGGCTGCTACACAAAGAATCCTGTGTCTTTCCGGAAGCGACTTGACGTTTTCAATCTTATCGAAGCATCCTGCCAGAATAAGATGTTTCACGTGCCGGGCATTTACTGGAACTTTTCTTGCTTCTTCCTCGTTATCGGGGTCATCCCAGTATTCGTACTTTTTAAGTTTGTACTTGAATATGCGGTGGATGAAATTCTCGATGGATGTAAATGCCCCGTTCTTCTGACGCTCTTCCACTATGTATTCAACGGTCTTGACACCAACCATCTTGATTCGTGTAAGTGACCAGAAAATTTCATCATTCTGGTAGTCGGTAAAGAATTGCACATCGGAAACGTTAATATCCGGATGCACGATTTTAGCCTTGCTGCATTGTTCCATTTCCGACATGAGAGAAGGTATTTCCTTGTCGTCTGCCCACTGGAGGGCGATGGTATAGAATGCTGAAGGATAGTTGGCCTTTAGCCATGCTCCACAATAGGCCGTTAATGCGTAAGCTGCTGCGTGGGAGCGGTTGAAGCTATACTTTCCTGCTGTTTCAATTTTGTGCCAAATGTCTTCTGCCTCATAATCCGGACATCCGTTTGCAACAGCTCCTTTAATAAAATCGTCTTTTAATGTAGCTATTAAGTCTGCCTTCTTTTTACCGATAGCCTTACGCAAATAGTCTGTTTTCCCCAAGTCAAATCCGGCTAAAGTATGAGCAACCAACATATATTGTTCTTGGTAGCACATAATACCGAAAGTATTTTTGGTTGCCTCATACGTTCCATAATTATATACCGGAGTCGCTTCATTGTGTTTATATCGCACATAATCGTCAGTCGCCCCGATTTCAAGCGTTGCCGGACGATATAAGGCATTGATAGCAATAAGATCTTCAATATTATCAGGCTTTACTTCCATAATAAATTTTGTAATACCACGGGAAGCGAATTGGAAGACATTCTGGGTATATCCGTCTGAAAGGATTTTGTATGTCTTCGGATCGTTAAGTTCATTTTGAGTAATACTTTCAATGGAATAATGCTTGTTGTATTCTTTGTTTACAATATTGATAATGGAGCTTAGTTTTGACAATTCCTTGGTTGCCAATACGTCTTCTTTTAACAATCCAATTTCATCCGCTGCATATCCATCGAACTCCGATACCAATAGTCCATCCATTTTTCGTATAGGAAGGAAATCGAAACATTCCACGTCTTTTTCGTCATTTCTTGTTTCCGGAGTAACAATGATAGCTGAAGCATGAATGGATGAAGCCTTGGGTTGCCCCATCAATGTCCGAATGTCTTCAATGACCATAGGATAGTCTTGGATGAACTTGTTTACCTTTTTGTTTGTCGCAGCTACTTTGAACAGGTCTGTCCAGTCCATTTTGTCGTCTTCAAAGATTGCAGTGATATAGTTTACAATGGCGTGCGGAACCCTATGAACCCTCGCCACATCCTTTAAAATAGCCTTTAACTTCAAAGTGGTAAAGGTTCCGGCAGAGAATACACGTTGTTTACCATTGATATTATATCTCTCTTCCAAATACTCTTTCATTTCCTGTCTCCGGTCGGAAGCATAGTCTACATCTATATCCGGCTCACGGAAGGGCGGAATGACCGCCCCTCTTTAATCCCTTTCCGACAAAAAGATCAACGACTGACGTTGTCTCTTTGGCTTTCTTTAATTTTACGTTTAAAACTTTCATTTGTCAAGATTTGATGTATTATTGAATTTCGTTTAAAGTCCAGATTAAATCCTTATTGTCAAATATAATGTCGTCTTCAGGCTGTAATTCATCGGCATACACGGTCATTTCTTCATCATCACGTTTTACTCTGATTTCGGCATCCCTTGAAACCTTTAGTGTTTTGCCTTCCAGTTCTAATTCCACATAATCTTCACCGGAGAGAATATCTATGTCTTCTCCTATGATAGTGGTATTGTCATTCCATTGGAGTCCGCATCGTTCCGGTACTAAGAATCGGCTGAAGATCAAATCATATTTTAACGGGTCAATAGAAATAATGCCAAGCAGATAAGATACTAAGGAGCCTCCTGCCGAGCCACGACCGATACCCGTAACGATTCCTCGTTTTCTTGCTTCGTTGACCATATCCCACTGTACAAGAAAATAATCCACATTGTTGGTGGATTCGATGATATATATTTCTTCTTCAAGTCTTTTGCGATACCTCTCATGTTCTTCCACTGGTATTTTAGAAATCAATCCTTCTTCCAATAATTCTAAAAACATGGTATGTCTGTCTCCATATTTATTTATTTCATCCGGGAGCATGATGTATTCCGGCATGAACATTTTTCCTGTCTCAAATCGTGCCGTAGCTTTTTCCGCTATTTCCACGGTCGGCTGGCACATAAGTTCCAAGAGGGCTTCCGCATCCCATTTCTCAGAATCAAATATAGACTGAAACATTGCCAAATGCTCGTCTATATCCTTGAAATACTGGTCGTCACTCTGGTTGTGAGCCGCCTTTGTTGCAATCTTGTTCAGAATAATCTTGTTCTTCGCATCGTCCTTATCAAGATAGTAGTTGTCACAGATAAGAATCGGTTCCACCTCAAATATTCCCTCGTCCTCCAAGAAAAAGTTATCGAAATAGAACTTGGTGGCATTAAGAATTTCAATATCAATTCTCTCTGCCTTGTATTCGCTTAGATCAACCTGATAGAACATCATATCAAATGTTCTTTCCAGTTCTTTTATGACATTCATGTTCTTTTTCATCCAGTACGAAGAAAGTTTACCGAATACCAATACGTTTCCTTCGCCATGAGTCAAAAGCTGGGAAAGCGTCAGTACGTTCTCTTCTGAATCCACCATGATTTCCTTTTGAATGCGAAGAAGATTGCGAAGCCCTTTTTGCGATAGGGAATATACCTTCATATCCACTTTCTCATCATAGAACTGTAGAGTGAACGAATAGCCGAATACGTGTTTTATCCCGGCCTTGTCACATTCCTTTTGTAGATTGAAGGTTGCCGCCATCGTATTGCGATCACAGATTCCGATAGCCGTATGACCGAGATATTTGGCTTTCTTGACCCATAAACCCAAATCCCCTGAGCCGTTCAATAATTCATAAGGGGTATGCACTCCCAGGTTGACAAAGGGAATATCGGTCTTTACAGCCTGTCGTTTGCCTATATATTTCAATATGTTGAATTTGAACTCTTCCCTCAAATCATAATAATACCAGTTGTCACCGAACTTGAATGCGACATAATAGATGTCTTCTTCCATCAGAACTGAAGGATCTTCCATGAGATTGAAAGACACTTCATCATCCTTTACCTTAAAGATGGATTTTACACCGCTAAGGTCGGCCAAAAACATTTTGCCGAAGTCCTCGATCTCTATGACTTCGTTGTCTATCATTTTAAATGATATTTTATTGGCATCAAGCCACTCTGTTAATTCTTCCATTGGTTAAAGTGTATTTAATTTAAATTCAATAGGGGAGAGCAAGTTCTGGGAGAAGGTATCGTAGATTTCCCAAAACGACATTTCATCCCAGTCTTTCCCATTCTCTGCGTCAATTTTGGCAATGAATACGTTGAAATATTCATTAAGGGTGCTCGCTGCCTTGTTTATAGCTTCCGTTGCATCCGAGTCATACCCAAGCACAACGGTTTTCACCCCTTTGCATTGCAGCTTGTATATCTGTATCTGGGAAATCTTCTTTCCGAAAGTCGCTACAACGGCTACGTGAGGGTTGTCATACAACTCCAGTTTCCGTGTCAGGGCAATGACATCGAAGATTCCTTCCACTATGATAACCGTGTCGGTCTCATCTTCAATGACCGCATCATAGTTGTACAGGAGTTTCACAAAATCGTTTTCTGTCGAGTTCCTGTAGCGCAGAATCCTGTATTCCCCGTTAATCTTTGCCTTGCAGTTATGCCGGTCTATCTCGTCCTTTGACCAGATATGACGGGAAACATAGCCAACGGTATCGCCATCGTCAATGATCGGGAATATCACATAGTCGTTGAACTTGAAATTCAACCCTCTTGTCGTACCGACCGGAAAATACTCATAATCATCAAAAGTAAAGCCTCTGGATTTCAAGTACGAATTGGTATAACAACGCTTGTAACATTCCGGGAGTTCTATGATGCTTAATGAATCATCAATCTCTTCCTCGCCATCAATGCGGAAAAGGAGTTGTGTATCCAGTTTGATTTCCAAATCGGCTGTCTCAGCAACCATCAAATCCGGTCTTCCGATCGTTTCAAGTAGCTGTTCCAATGTTATCGTAGAAAAGCCGCAACTGAAACAATGTGACATAAACGGCTTTTTCCGCTCCGTTTCCTTGCCTACATAAATTCCGTATTTATTTTCTTTTCCACAATGGGGACATTTCGGAACAATAAGATTCTTATGGCTTCCATCGAATTTTGCTCCCAGTTCCAGACTTATTTCCTTGATGAGATAATCTTTCTCTGCTTTGGTTAAATCCATGTATACAGTCTTGGTTAAATATTTTAGCTTAATCGGCTATATTGTAGTCACGTAAATTGGTGCAAAAATATTATATTAATTGGTACAAAACAAGAAAATGCCTATAACATTCTTCAGTTATAGACATTTTTACCTCTTTATGAGGCAGACCGGGCCTTCAAGCTCATGGTTCTTCTTGCATCATAGAACACTTCGTTTGCATAGTCAGTGGCAATCTTGAACGTGTCTCCTTTGCTAAAGAATCGGGACTTTGCGATATGCAGACGCATCGTATCCTCTTTTCTTTCCGCTTCGGATTGGTTCAGCGTAATCAGATGGGTAAGTGGTCTGGAAAGCCCCTTTGCTTCAGAACAGTTGTATTCGGTCAGAACATTTTTCTCATCGTTGAGCCAATCCCTGTTCTCGATGGTCGCCTGATAGGTAACGACCATCCAGACATTCTCATCGTTGGCCAAGTCTTTCAAATCGTTTGCCACTGCGATACGTTTGGCACGTTCATGGTCAGCTCCCCAGTTTCTTCCGCTTGAATCGGTAAGCAAGTCCATCGAATCCACAATCACGATGTCGGGATTGTAACCATGTATCTTGCGATATTCGGCAATACCACTCTGAATATCGACGGTTGATACGTTGTTGTTGAATCTGGGAAAGGCCCTTACAATAATACTTCCGGTATAGGCTTTCATCTGTTCCTCAAAAATCCTCATTTCCGTATCTGAGATTTTTCCTTTCTCAAAAAGAAACGAGTTCTTGCATATCAAAGCTCCGGAATAAGCATCTACCACTTCTTCCTCAGAACCCTCCAACTGGAAATGAAGCACGTTCAGTCCATCGTCCACCATAGCCCTTACTCCGACATGACGTGCGATATGCGACTTTCCCACGCCCGTACTGGCAAGGAAACAGGTAAGCTGTCCTCTGAGATTTCTTCCATCGTTCAGTTCGTCTATATCGTCAATGAAGAAACGTGTCACCTGTGCAAGCCGTGAGTTCTTGTTCTCATTCTCCCTTTGTCGGTTCTGTAGGAAACGCTGGGTGAATGTCTTGGTAATATCCACGAACTGACTTGCTTTTAGTGTGAACTGACCGAGCCATTCCGCATATTCCATCAGTTTGTTCTGAGCCTTTTCCTGTTCGTTCTGGTTGTATAGCTTTCCGACTTCTACATAAACGGACTGTAACCGGACGCTTTTGATGTATGATTCCAGCATATCCAATACGGAATCCACTTTTCTGACACCTTCATAGTCCTGAAACGTATTAATCAGTTCCGTGGCATCGTAGTCTCCGGCAAAGGCTTGCAACAAGACCGGGTAGGAAGGCGGTGTCTTGTAGGTCTCATAATGCTTGGCTATGACCTTGTTTATCGCTTGAAAGTATTTATCCGGCAGATATTCTTTTTTCATGTTTTGCACTACTGCGGCACATACGTTGTCATACTTCATTACGCAATAGTATAGCTCAAAGAGGAAATCTAAACTTAAAGGGTTGGATTTATTTGGTTTCATTTTGATTAAATTCTTCAGTTCTGATTCGATATAGTTCAGGATAAGCTTGCCGGGTTCTTTGTTTACAGGCTTCGGCTTTGGCACATTGCTGGCAGGAGACGGAAAACGGAGTCCATAGTAGGGTGGATTGTCCGCATATATAGTACCCCACGTCCGTATTCAACGCTCTGGATTTGGTGCTTTCCTCGTACTGGGGAAAGATGAATTTGTATAGCGGATGTTTCCGTCTGTCCGCAATGAGAGCGAGAAGCCTTGCTCTTGGCATTTTATCTCCCAGCCATTTGTCCTCATAATACTTCCGGTTCTTGTTCGTCTGGATGAAGCATTCCACGGCCTTGCTGCCGAAGTATTGTTTCACGCCCCATTTGTCGGTATATCTGGAATCCGTGTTGTATACCCGGTACGCCTGACATACGCAAAAATCAACTAACCTTTCTCTACTAATGGCATCGCCAAAGTCGGCTTCAAGCAAATCCAGACATTTCCCGATGGTTTGCTGAGTAACCCCTCCTTCCGGATTTGTGATCTTGAAAGAGGGGTTAATCATACTTTTCATAATAGTAGAGAAAACGAGAATGATATTCTTAATTTGTTCTTTTTTCTCCATCTCGGTTTATCATTTTTCTCATTTTCTTTTTAGCCAGAAACAATCGGCTTTTTACGGTCTCTATGTTTCTGGTTTTAAGACTACCGCTTTTATACGTGATGTTCATGATCTCGTGCAATTTGTATCCGGCCTGTTGCAAGAGCAATGCTTCCTTGTAAATCGGTTCCAACGAATCCAATGCTTCCAATATATCATCGTTGTAATACTGCCTGTAATTCTCAACCGACATGCAGTTGGCATTGATCTCATCATCATCCAGTATTGTATCGCCTATATCCGAAACTTTCAGATTGTCGGAAAACTTCATGTGTGAACGTTTTGAGTCCGCATCGATGATATATCTTTTGGTCACGATATGAAGCCACGTCTGTATTGACTTTGTAGGATCGTAGGTTTCGATATATTTGAAGAAGTTGGTGAGCACTTCCACATAGTTATCATCGATGTCTTCTGGGTTTGCGGTATACTTGATACACAACTTATATACGAGGTTCCTGTGTGGAATCACGTATTTTTCAAATAAAACGGTTCTGCGAGCCGCCGATTCCGCATCTATGTATTTTACTGGACAGCTTGCTTGTCTTGGTTTCGTTTCCACGCCTTTTCCACATTCATAACAAATAAATCTTTAGCTGATTCAGTCAATTTATGTGAAGCGCAGTAGTTGTGCCAAGCGTTTCTGTGCCGGATAAACGTTTCTCTTACCGCTTCGTCCGAAGGTTTGGGGGAAGAGGATAGGAACTCGTAAAACTCCGAGAGATGTACGGCAAGCACGTTTGTATGCTTGCTTGCGTCTCTCTGTCTTTTTCTTCTTTCGTTTCTTGCTTTACTCATAATTGGTTTTAGTTTAAACGATATTTTCTTGCGTAATAATAAAATATACAGATAGCGTCACTGTGGTTGTCGTCAATGGGAGTAATGCCGTATCTTTTATAGCAGAACTCCATCATCTTCTTTTTGTCTGCCCTGCCATCTCCGGTAGTCCATTTTTTGAGTGTAGCCACATTGATAAACTCCGGTTCCGGCAAATCGAGTTCGTCACACACTTCTTTCAGTATGCCTCTGAACTCACACAGTTTCCGCATATCGGTAAAGTGATTGTTCACGTTTACATCTTCAGCGACTATCTGTTTGATGTCGTATTTCTGAATGAAGGCCATAAGTGTATCTCTGAAATCCTTGTGTTGTTTGTTATTATTCTTTCTTTTGGATTCTGTGAAATTCCACGTACCGCCTTCATGCAGCGAATAATATCCCGTATGTGTGGCAATGTCCAGTGCCAAAATATCTTTCTTAGTCAATTCATCGTTGGTCGTTTCGTTTTTAGTGGTTCTCATCAATGTATGATTCTCCGTTTTGTTTGTTAATAATCAACTTGTAAGGGTAGTTTTCAGCTACGTTTCCATGACTTACTACAAGGGCGGTAACTCCGATATGGTTGATGGCCGAGAACATATTAGCCAGACCATTTTCATCCACCGCTTCAAGTATCTCATCCAATACCAGCAAGTCAAGTCCCTTATCACCGTCACAGTTTACATTTATAAGTTTGTGCATTGCAAGGATATTAGCCAGATTGACACGAGCCTTTTCTCCTTCGCTCAGTTTTCCGAATGAACCCGAATCAACACCGTCACGGATGATGGAGATTGAGATTTTGTCTCTCAGTTTTCCTGTTTTCAGTATCGTATAGCCGGAAAATTTAATCCGTATGTCGCTGCCGATGCTTTCCAAAAACTCATTCGTAATCTTGCTGAGAGCTTCGATCTTGGTGTTGGCCAGATAAGTCTTGAACTCTACAAAACGCTGTTCTTGTTCTTTTAAAGCGTTCAGTCTGCCTTCAATCTTGCTTCTTTCTGAAACAGCTTTAGTAGACTTTTTCATAAATTCCTTTAGTGACAGTCGGAGTGATTCGATAACCTCTGTGTCGGACGATTCTTTCAGTTCTTTGATAGTCTGCTGTAAAGTCTCGATTGAACCTTCCGTAGCGGAAGTCGTTTCTTCCAGTTTCTTGATTGTACGTTCCTTTTTGCCAATCTCATCATCCAACAGATCAAATGCTTCATCGAAAATTTTCTTTCTGACATTACTTAAATCGCCTTGTATCATTGCAATCTTGTCGGAGATTGTTTTCTGAGACAAGTTAAGATCATTGATTTTCGATTTCAGCCTGTTGATTGAGGACTGGCCGGAAGACAGTTTTTCTTCCCAGTCGGTGTTTTCTTCTCTTAACTTGATTTTTAAAGACTTGGTTTTATCAATCCGGCTTTCATATTCAACCAAACAGTTGTTTTGTTCTTTGATGTGGGAATCAAGATCGGAAACGGCCTTTTCTTTCCCGGCCAGTTCCTTTTCCGCTTCTTTCACATTAAAATCCTTGTCTGAAAGAAGAAACTCGTGCGAGCATTTGGGGCACTTGATTGTTCCTGCCAACTTGGTCTTCAGTTCCTCTATGGCGACATTAAGATTTCGTTTGGCTCTTATATTCTGCTTTACGGATTCCGTGAGCGAAACGATTTCCTGTTGCTGGGAATTGATCGTGTCGTCATATTCTTTCAGTCTGTCCGGATATTTGGATGAGAATTTTTGGTAGTCTTCGTTTAGATTGTCATAATCATTCTTTAAACCATTCAGCTGGGATTCAACCACTGAAATAGACGCACCATTTTCTTCCAGCTTCTTTTCGAGACTCAAAATAGATTGTTCCTTTTCTATAATATTTTGTTTCCAATCCGACAACCCAGTGATGGAAGCTTCCTTGAAAAGAGCCGCAATTCTTTCAACCGCTTCGTTGGGAGCAATTTTATCGTCTTCCTCAATTGTCTGGAGATTGCCATCTACATTGTCCAAACGATCCAAGGCTGCGTTTATCGAATCAATTTCTTCATTGCATTTTCTGATTTCAGCCCGTTTTGAAACGATCAGGGATTCTTTCTCTTCGATTTTCTGGAGCTTTGTCTTAGCTCTTTCTTCTTTTGCATTTTCTTCTGCTTCAATCTGTTCCTGTAACATACTGACACGTCCGTCAATGTTAGCCACGTTCAGATTGGCCTCGTTTAATTCTCTCTGGAGAGGAATCATATCTTCTTCCAGTTTTTCGATAGCCTTATCCACGAGAATGCCGTTTGAGAACCGGTTGATGATTTCTTTCTTGTCCTTGTCGGAACAGGAAAGAAAATCTTGGAACTTATGTTTGGAAAGAACGAAGTTGTTATACAATTCATCTTTGTTGATGCCCAGCTTCTCTAAGATATACTTGTCATACTCGCTAACGCTTGAACGTACCGCCTCGTCCGTTTCCACCGGTCTGCCATCACGAATAATGGAACACTTTACCGCTGATGCTGATTTTCTGGAAATCTTTCTTTCAACGATAAATTCTTCTGTGCTGCTGTCGCTTAGGAATCTGAGACGGATAAAACATCCATCGGCTGCATCATTGATAATCTCTTCGTTCTTGATTTTACGGAGCGGAGTACCGCCTATACCGATTGCAATCGCTTCAATAAGGGCTGATTTTCCTGAACCGTTTGATTTCTGGGAATCGTTGTCCAGATTGTTCCCGAATACAAGAGTCGTTACGCCCTGTTCCAGTGTATAATCAAGTTCCTTAAATGCACATAAATTCTCAACATGAATATCATTAAGTTTCCACATAATCAATCTATTTTAGAAAGGTAAGACAAACCGAGTGATGGGTCGGCAATTTCTTTTTCTTCACAAAAATCCTCGTAGGTCTTTTTGATCTGCTTGTTGTCGAATTTCTCAAAGAGGCTTGATTTTGCAACTTCCGTCTCTTCGATGTCTTCCGTTACAATCTCTACTTTGTTTGCGCCGGCTTCAATGAGCAGGTTCTTGTCTATCAAAGAGGCTTCAGAACCGGAACAATGGATACGAACCTTTACTTTATATCGGCTGTCGTTCTTTATTTCGGAAAGCTGATTGTAAAGGCTGATGTTTACTTTTGAGAAGGGAACATCCAGCGTTTTATAACGGATATTCACCTGGTTCTTTATAAACTCGTATGAACCGTCACTGTAAAGAAGGGTGTAGCCTTTATCCTCGTCTTCTCCGAAATTATGCTGGCGGCTTGAACCGATGTATTCGATAACAGTTCCTTTGATTTTGGTTCTGTTGTGGTAATGCCCCACCAGAACCTTGTCGAACGGTTCAAATAATTTGGCTGGAAGCTCCTTGTCAGAAGATTGTGCAAGTGCCCCATTAATTCCTTCATGGATATATAGAATATTTTGCTTTGTCTCGGATAAATTGTTTTGAATAATATCCTGAAGTCTTTCTGTAAATGAACCGTTCTCAGGGAAATAAGCCATTATGAACAGGTCAAATCCGGGATAACCTGCGATATAATAATCGTCCACCACATCTACATTCTCGTGCTGGTCGAATACATGACAATACCCACGAATGGCTTCTTGATTTACCTTGTCATGGTTTCCGTTTGCAATAATTATTTCAATCTGTCTTTTCTCGGCTTCAAGCAGCGCATCGTGTACGGCTAAAAGTACATCGAGAGTCTGGGAAGCACGGGATTGAAACAAGTCTCCACCAATGGCAATCTGTGACTTGATAAAGATTGAGAATAAGAAAGATTGCATTTGTGCTGCAATGAGAGGAAGAAAATTAAAATACACTGAATGCGACAACCGACATGAGACTGATGGGATTGTCAAACAAAGAAAAAATGTCCAACAACTTGAACCGAGAAATGATGGAAAAACAAATTGCCTTACCACAGTTGAGAAGGACAATTTGATTTTACAAAGAGAAAGAGGGTTTAATAAAGGCAATATTTTTGAAGAGAAAACACCCACTTTGTCTTCTCATTCATGGGAGCAAAACAATCTTTTAATTCAAAGAAAAGTAATCCAGTTGAACAAAACAAATGAATTTGGGAAACAACCAAGACAACAGAACAGGATATATGATCCACAAGGAATATCCCCTGCGGTTTTGGCAAACATGAGTTGTGGGAGTCATGCTGTGTTAGATAATTTCTGCATACGAAGACTTACTCCTATTGAATGCGCAAGATTGCAAACCATTCCTGAGTGGTATGAATGGAAAGGCAAATTCCCCAACGGAAAAATAAAAGATATGTCAGATGCGCAAATCTACAAAAAGTGTGGAAACGGATGGTGTGTAGAGGTTATTAAGCATATATTTAGTTTTATGAGACATGGCCAAAATGATAAAGAGATCAATAACCAAAACAATAACAAACAATGAATGAATTAATATTTATCGGAACCATCGCTTGTTGTGCTTTATTGATGATTTTCCTGTATATAAGAACAAGTATTTATGACAAGCGTATAAAGAATCTTGTAAGCCATACGAAGTATCTCATATACCAATCCAGATGTGCTGAAAGAAGAAGCCTGCATAACTCGTATATGATGCTTTCTTTCGTACTGGAGTATGCAAAAGAGCATGAGCAATACGAGAACTGTAAGATCATTCAGGATAATATGAACGAGATACAGAAGCAGATTGCTGAACTGGATAAGATGAATGTATAAAGAATGTTAATATTGAAAAAGCACTAAACACAACTAATTCCAGTGACCTATTATTAATATAAACAACTAAAATTCAAGATTATGGTAAAATTAAAGAAGCGTATGACATTCGAGGAAATGTAACAACACATGTTAGAGAATAGCACAAAAGTTCCTAATCGGGTAACAGTCGGCAAGTATGCCAGAGAACTGGGATATACAGTTTACAAACCGATGGTGAACTGTAAGTTATTATTCTATTATGTAAACGACAAAATCGAAAACGCATGACACAACAAATCCAGAATACTAAATTCGTAAAGATTCATCCTAATTCAAGTTGTCTATTCAAGGCAAACGAATTGGCTCTTTTGGTACTCCTGTTAAATCAGGAGTATCATAAAAGCGTTGGTCATAATACAAAATGGAGCCGAGCCACTTTTAAACAGCTACTAAAAATGAGCAACGATTCTTTTTCCGCTTGTGTAAATCGGCTGGAGAGGATTGGCATATTGGTGTCCACAGACGCAAAAGCCGGATGCAAGAAGGAATGTTCACTGGATATTTCTGGATACAATATTGCTTTAAGAATACTGGAGGCAACCAATAATCGTGAAGCCTTATCCAAGTTTTGCGATGATAAATTCGTAAAAGAACAGAAAGCTTTGAGCAATGTTTCCGAAGAGGAAATAAACGCACTGAAGGAAACTGCCATATCAACAAAGGAACAAACCGTACCTGAAATCGGAAGGGTTTTGATGGAACCATGTAACAAATCGGTAGGGTTGTCAGAGAACCCTTCTTATATCGGAATGGTTATCGGTAAACCCTACCTGAAATCGGAAGGGTCTGACGGATTCATTCAAGAACTGGATGAAGCAATAAGTCGTCTGTTATCAATCAGAGAAAAATATGTGCAGAAAATCGAAAAGGTTTCTGAAGATGAAAATATAACCCTACCCGAAATCGGAAAGGTATGGATGAACCCTTCCGAAATCAG
>OKTP01000250.1_pt1 | contig 23175 bp, 18 predicted proteins | sample 1606291 | NCBI WGS metagenome assembly OKTP01 (sample SAMEA3879558, study PRJEB24766) | human gut metagenome | biome: human-associated habitat; feature: feces | place: USA | collected 1985/1987
ATGCCTGTAACAAGGCCTCGTCGTTATCGGAAATCATCAAAAGTTTGTCATTTTCTTTCAGCTCCGTGTTGCCTTTCGGGATGAAATAATGTCCGTCTCTTTTCACCATAACGGCAAGGGTGTGGTCGGGCAAGGTGAGTTGCATCAATTTGTTTCCATGAGAAAGGACAGCAGGAGTGATGTCTATTTCACTCATGGCACTCTTAATATCTTCCGGCAATTCGATACCGAACACATCTTTTCGCTCCGGCTTGTCGACAAGTCCGAGCCATTTGGCAGCCTGTGTTACGGTTGTTCCTTGTATCAATAGGGAAAGGATCGTGATGAAAAACACGATATTAAAGATCATGCCTCCATGATCGACTCCGGCAATCCAAGGATAAGTTGCGAAGATTATCGGAACTGCTCCACGAAGTCCCACCCACGAGATATATAGCTTTCCTTTTGTTGTAAAGTTTTTAAATGGAAGCAAACACAGGAAAATCGTTGCCGGACGAGCTATCAGTATCATAAATACTCCCACTAAAAGGCCTACTGGAGCGACTGGCAGCAACTCGTGCGGGTTCACCAACAGACCTAACGTGAGGAACATGACGATCTGCCACAGCCAGGCAAAACCGTCGAAGAAAGTTCCCATACTCTTTTTATGCACAATCTTAGCGTTCCCCACGACCAGGCCGGCAATGTACACGGCCAGATAGCCGTTCCCTTTACATAAAGTAGTCGCCGAGAAAGTGAAGAAAGCAGTTGTCAACAATAAGATCGGATATAAAGACTCGTTGTCCATATTGATCTTGTTGATCATCAGAACGGCCAGCTTACCTAACAGGAAACCGGCTATCGCACCGACGGATAGCTGGACGAGCAATTGCAGGACAGCTTCCTGCAAGTTCATACCCCCGACCTGTATATAAGCGATAATAAGCAAGGTAAGCATATATGCCATCGGGTCGTTGCTACCGCTCTCCAATTCGAGGGTCGGACGCAGGCGTTGTTTCAAATAAACCCCTTTGCTCCTAAGGATGGAAAAGACGGAAGCAGAGTCTGTAGACGACATCACTGCCGCCATCAGCATAGATTCGGCTACCGTAAGCGTTTCATAACCTGTAGACCACAAAAACACATAATAGATAAAACCTCCCGTTATAAACGTCGTTAGCAATACTCCCACTGTTGCAAGGACAACTCCTTCTGTGGCTATCGGTTTGATCTCGGACATTTTAGTATCCATACCACCGGAAAACAGGATGATACTCAACGCCAACATGCCTATGAACTGTGCTGCACTGGGATTGCTGAACTGAATGCCTAAGCCGTCGCTGCCGAACAGCATTCCGACACCTAAAAAGAGAAGCAAGGCGGGAAGGCCGAAACGGAAACCGGCTTTACCGGCAATAATACTGAAGAAAAAGATAATCGAAGCAACCAATAGGATTGCTTCCGGATTCTCGAAGATTTGTAATTCGTGGAACATAGGCTGATAATAACGGTTTACTCTATACTTTGTCACTTCAAAGTAAAGAAAAAATAACGATATGCACAACAGCTTAACACTTAAAAGACAAGGTTATCTACTGACTAATAAATATATTCACTATATTTGTGCTGATAAAATTAACGCTATGATTAAAACAAATCTATTCCTACTATTGTTCGTTCTCCTCGCGGGAACTTCGTGCAATAGACAGCAACATTTCATTTCGGACGATACGTTCCGCGCCGAAGTGGAGAATGACTTCCGGGCAAAGCAGGCCGCTCTGCCGGACGGAAACCTTTTTTCAGTCTTTAACCAAAAGATGACGTCCGACGAAAAAGAGGCGCTTACTTTCTTGTATGCCTATATGCCGATCGGAGATATCACGGATTATGACGGGCAACTGTATCTCGACAATATCCGCAGTTCGTTTCGTGCACGGGTGGAAATGCCTTGGGGAGACAGCATACCGGAAGACATCTTCCGCCATTTCGTACTTCCCGTGCGGGTCAACAACGAGAATCTGGACGAGAGCCGCATGGTCTTTTATGAAGAATTGAAAGACCGGGTGAAGGGCTTGTCCTTGTATGACGCCGTGCTGGAAGTGAACCATTGGTGCCACGAGAAAGTGATCTATACGCCGTCGGACGCCCGGACGAGTTCGCCTTTGGCATCCGTGAAGACCGCTTACGGGCGTTGTGGCGAAGAGTCGACGTTTACCGTAGCCGCCCTTCGTTCGGTCGGCATACCGGCCCGTCAGGTCTATACGCCGCGTTGGGCGCATACCGACGACAACCATGCTTGGGTGGAAGCTTGGGTAAACGGTAAATGGTATTTCCTCGGAGCCTGTGAACCGGAACCGGTACTTAACTTGGGGTGGTTCAACGGACCGGCTTACCGTGGTATGCTGATGCACACGAAAGTATTCGGCAAATACAACGGACCGGAAGAAGTCATGGACGTAACCGACGGTTACACCGAGATCAACGTGATCGACAATTATGCCCCGACGGCCAAAGCAACGATCACCATTGTGGATGAAAACGGCCAGCCGGCTGCCGGAGCCGATGTCGAGTTCAAAATATATAACTATGCCGAGTTCTATTCCGTAGCCAATAAGAAGGCGGATGCTGAAGGGAAGGCATTCCTTTCCGCCGGTAAAGGTGATATGCTGGTATGGGCGACTAAGGACGGTAAGTTCGGATATAGCAAGGTGTCGTTCGGCAAAGACAATAACGTGACAATCACTCTCGACAAGAAACCGGGTGACATCGAAACCGTCACGCTTGATGTCATTCCTCCGGTAGACGGTTCCATTGCCGCCTGCGTGACGGACGAACAGAAAGAGGCCAACGCCAAGCGTTTGCACGAAGAGGATGTGATCCGTAATAAATATGTGGGCACTTTTTATACGGAAGAGAAAGCGGAAGCACTTGCCAAAGAATTAGGTATCGACCCGCTGAAAACAGCCGATTTCATGATCGGCAGCCGGGGAAACTGGCGTGAGATCGAGAAGTTCCTTCGCGATGCGCCTGCCGACAAACGTCCGATGGCGATGGATTTGCTGAATGTTATCTCTGCCAAGGACTTGCGTGATACGCCGGCCTCCGTGTTAGCAGACCATCTGAACAATGCCCAGGCTGTGCAAAGTTCCCTGTTTACCGAATATATCCTCAATCCGCGTGTGGCAAACGAGTTCCTGATGCCGTACAGGAAGTTTTTCGCCGCCAACGTCGATTCGGCATTAGTGAAGAAGGCTAAAGCTGATCCGCAATTAATTGTAGACTGGGTGAAGGAAAATATCAGTATCAATGACAGCCTGAATCCGCAACGCATTCCGATTATGCCGATGGGCGTATGGAAATCGCGCGTGGCCGATAAAGGTTCCCGCGATATATTCTTCGTCGCTGTATGTCGTAGCATCGGTATTCCGGCACGTATCGAACCAGTGGCGGGAAAAGTGCAATATGCGAAAGGTCTGAACTGGGTGGATGTAGACTTTGAAGCTGCCGAGCAGACGGTTGCCAAGCAAGGTAAGGTCGTCGCTTCTTACCAGCCGATCAAAGCATTGCAGGACCCGAAATATTACAGTCATTTCACGATTGCGAAAGTGTTGCCGACCGGCAAGTTGCAGACACTTAACTTCGAATCGGGCGATGTGGATATGGGGGGCGGTGATACTTGGAGTGCTCTGTTGAAAAAGCCGCTTTCTATGGATGAGGGCCATTATATGCTGGTAACCGGAACACGTATGGCAAACGGTAGCGTACTGGCCGAAATGTCTTTCTTCAACGTAGAACCAGGCAAGACGAGTGATATCAAACTGGAGATGCGTGAGAGCCAGGACGATGTACAAGTCATCGGCAACTTCAACTCCGAAAACAAATTCAAACGGGCTGATAACGGCGAGGAAACGAGTCTGTTGGCTACCACCGGCCGCGGCTATTATGTTGTCGCTGTCCTCGGAGCGCGCCAGGAACCGACCAACCATGCCATGCGTGACATCGCTGCCGTAAAGAAGGACCTTGAAGAATGGGGCCGCGGCATGGTTTTGTTGTTCCCCGATGAAAAAGGCTTCCAGAACTTCGATCCGAAGGAGTTCGGAGAGTTGCCAACTACCATCACATATGGCATAGATATCGACAAAACAATTCAGAAGGAGATCGCCGCAGCTATGAAGTTGCAGAACGCCAACACACTGCCAATCTTCATCATTGCCGACACTTTCAACCGTGTAGTGTTCGTTTCACAAGGCTACACAATCGGCTTGGGAGATCAGTTGATGAAGGTGATACATAAGTTGTAATCCCTCTTCGACGAAACATAAAAGAGGCGTAGATTAGCAGATGTCATTCGAGTCATCACTAATCTACGCCTCTTTTATGTTTTGGATATTGTAGAGGTAATTACCGGCGACGGCGTACGCTGCGGACCGGAGCGCTTTTCTGGGCTTTTGGAGCTTTGATTTTGACCTCTTTTTGTTTGCTCTCTTTTGCGGCTTCCGTCTTTCTGCCACGGGCGGAAACGGTTGCGTTTTTAGATTTCTTGCCTTTTGTATCAGCTGCCAACTGAGCTGTGTCCGGTTGCAGATAGAGAGATTTTTCGAAAGTAATCAGCTGGTTCTCGATACGTTCCTGCTCGCGTTTCATCGAATCGGGTGTCGGGCAGTAGGCTTGCAGAGGTTGGTTCATCAGATTCTGCGTCTTGAAGATATCGCCCTGGAACATCCGGCGACGGAAATAGTCGTCGAGCGTGAAAGTCATGGCGTTGTTGATGTTGGACGTCATGATATAGGCGGTATTGATATAGGGACGCAAATTTTCATAAGGAATCCAGAACATCGGCATGGTGTTCTGTCCCATATCGTCCACGATTGTCAGAATCGGACAGATCGCCAATGTCTTGACATCGAATACGGAGTTGTTCTGGTCGAAATACCACGCTTCCTTTATGTAATAGGAGCGGACATCGCCGGAAGGAATATCGCTTTCGTTCACGACGAAACCGGCAGGTTCGTTGTCTTTGCCTGGCGTCTCTTCGTAGAAGATACGGCAACGGTCCAGCATGACTTTCAAGTCGAGCTTGCGGTTGTCGCTGAAATCCTCGTAACCGTCCAGGTATTCATAGGCGGACAACTTGCCTTCGCATACCAGCTGGAAGATGATCGAGAACAAGTTCATCTGCCCGTTCATCGGTTGGGTGGGATAGTATAGAGGAGCATTCTGTTCTTTCGTAAGGTCGATCTGGCGGTAGATGACACGCATCCAGCGAGCGTTGCCGATATGCTGCGTCATTCGCTCGTTCATATCCTGTGCTCGGACGGTCAGTTCGGGCATGCCGTTCTCTTTCTTCTCTTCTTCACGGGCGCCACGGCTTGCTTCGGGACCGCGACGTCTCTGCTGCTGTTGCTGTGTATTGCCGGCCTCTTCCTGTGCCTGTATGGGGAGGGAGGCGAACAGGGCGATGGCGAGGGTTGCTATGTAATATAAACGTTTCATATATCTTTATACATTACGGGACGAGCAGACCTCGTCCCTACATTATGTTAATTGACGATTACTTCGACGGTCGGAATGATACGTTCCTTATTGTCCGGACCTAATACTTTCACATGCGTGATGTAGAAGCGTTTGCCTCTTGCCAGACGGCGGATATAATCTTTCTGACGCTGCGAGAATTGGTTGCCTTGCGTGACTTCCGGAATGATGTTGCCCATCGAATCGTAGAAAGTCAGCTCGAAACTCAACACCTTGAACGGCACGTTCAGCAGGTCGTCGTCGATAGCCGCCTGGATGCCGTCGGCTTCCACCAAATTGCGTTTGGAGAACTGACCGCCACGGAACTTGCGCATATTGCCGTTCTGGTCCTTATATTCGATAAAAGGCATCGGGTCGGGCAGGGCACGTACGCGGAAAGTCGTTTTCGCCATCTCGACGCTGCGCCCATCCGCCATTTTAGCATGGACGGAAATGATGGCATCCGTTCCAACCGTTGTCGGACGGGCTTCCCATTGGTCGCCTTTGCGGACCAGTGTCCCGTTCGTCATCGTTGCCGTCACGTTGCCGCTGGGCACACCCGGCACGGCGATACGGATCGGGTTGGCGATTCCGGCATACAACACATTCATCAGCATCGGCGCTACCGTCGCACTCGGTTCCGTCACGAAGTATTCGCTTTCGAACTCGCGGCGCATCACGCTGCCGTCGCTACCCGGCATTTCGATATATCCTTTGACCGGATAAGTGCCCGGAGTACCGGCTACAGCCGTAAACATGCCGTTTGCATCATAAGGCAATTCCTTGCCGTTCACATAGACGGTCGGACGTTTCGTCGAGTCGACAGCCGATAAGACGATATTGGCCTTGTACTGGCTGCCGCGCATGACGATCTGGCTTTCCGGAATCACCTGTGCCGTGATCTGGTTCACACGATAGTCGCGCATGTCGACGCTGCTCAGCAGGTTGGACAACACTTCACCTTCGGCATAGCGGATATCGCTTTGCAATTTCGTCAGCAAGGTAACAGCCGCCGCCACCGGCATATTCTCGAACAAAGCCTCTTCCCAAGTGCGGGTATTGATACCGGCCTTGTGAGGCGGCGTTGTCGACAGGCTGGCTTCGATGATGCGCGTCTTGGCCGAGTCTTCCACCATCTCGCCCATCAGTGTCCGGTATTTTTCGATGCTCTGGCGCAATTTCTTGCCTTCGCCCGAAACGGGAGACAACATCACGCGGGAAGCCGCTTCGAGGTCGTCCTTATGATCGATATTATTGACATCGGCATCCTTACCATCGGCAATCTGCGCGATACGCACTTTCAGATCCTGCACGTAATTGTACAGGCTGTCGGAAGCCTTCTTCACCTTTGTCCCCTTTTCGTACCATTCACGTACTTTTTCGGGATTTGTCTGATAATAAGCCTTCAGTTCCTCTGTAACGATCTCATTACGGGTCGAGGTATTATCGATAGAAGTACGCAAGCTGCCTTCCACCAGTTCGAAACCGTCGAGTACCTCCGACGACACGTTGAGTGCCATCATGGCGATGAACACCAGATACATCAGGTTGATCATCTTCTGACGGGGCGAATTGGGATTATTTGCTATTCCTGCCATATCCGATTACTTCATTGGGTTGTTTGTATACGGAGCCTGCTGCTGATATCCGTACGGTTGCTGATAGGCCTGCTGGTAATTCTGCTGCTGTGCGGGCTGCGGTTGCTGCTGGTAAACAGGTTGTGCGGGCTGCGCCGGTTGCTGGTATCCCATATTGACTGTCATAGCCTGCAACAGGCGGCTGTATACCTGGTTCAATTCGGCCAACTGTCGCGTCATCTTTTCCGTTTCGTTGCGGAACACGGAACTGTCGACAACGGAGCCGTCATACATTTCGCGAATGCGGCTCAAGCCACTGTTGATATGTTCGATCGATTCGATCTGCGAGCTGATGCTCTTCAACTGTATTTCGTAGATCGTGTTCAAGCCGGAGATGTTGCGGTTCAGCATTTCCATCTGCTGCACGTAACCGCGGGAATTCTGGTTGATGCCATCCGAATTATCCGTAATGCTCTTATACGAATTCAAAAGTGTGTCGGAAACGTCGGTCAGCGAATGCGTCACCTGGCTGAAACGTTCCATATTCTCGGACATACCCGAAAGCTGTTCCAGATATTTCTGCGTCGCTTCCGTCAGTTCCGCCATCTTGGAGATCTGTTCGGCGGCGGCGCTCAGTTTCTTGATACTGTCGGAAAGGTTTTTCGTATCTTCTTCGCTCACATCCAGGCCGAGATTGCCCAGTCCGGTAGCCTGCTTGCCGCCTAAGTTGATATTCAGTCCGCCAGCAACCTCGTCGTCGGTCGTATTCTCAGGCGAATTGACCAGATTGGACATAGGCGTGTTGGCGAAATCCGGACGGTCGAGCGGGTTCTTCGATTTCAAAACCGGGAACACTTCTTCCCAGTGATATTCGTTGAATGGCTTTTCAAAAGCGGAGATAAAGAATACCAATGCTTCTACCGTCATGGCCACAAACAGGATCTGGTTACCATACGGCAAGTGCAACAACTTGAACAAGGCGCCTATAATAACGATGGAGGCTCCCCAGCTATAACAGAAATTCAGTACCCGCTTGCCTTTTTCACTGGCGAGGTACATTTCTACTCTGTTTTTATATCTTCTATATTTTCCCATGATATAATGTATATTCGTTAATTAGAGAGGGCGGGCGAACTCCGCCCCTGCGTTATTTTTTACCTTTTGCTCTCGAAAAACCGATTTGTGTACGGGCGCAACGGAAACCGATGTATGAACGCGTTTCGTTCTGGTATTCGAAGGTGCGCATATCCGAACGGATGAACTGTGCCACGTCTTTCCAGGAACCGCCGCGTACGACCTTCTTCTTCATGGCATACGGGTCTTCCTTCGCGGCATTGTAGCGCAGATCCGGGTTCATGTCGCTCATCTGGCTCGGTCCGGATTCGGAATAAGAAGTCGATGTCCATTCCGCCACGTTGCCGGCCATGTCATAGAGGCCGAATTCGTTCGGAGCGAAAGAGCCGACACGCGAAGTGATCAGATGGCCGTCTTCCGTATAGTTGCCTTTGCCCGGTTTGAAGTTGCCCAAGAAGCAACCTTTTCCGCTCACCAGCTCGTCGCCTGCCCACGGATATTTGTTTTCGTTCTTGCCTGTACGGGCCGCATATTCCCATTCGCCTTCGGTCGGCAGGCGGAACGGTTCGAGGGCCTGTCCGCTGGGGAAGTTCAGAGATTCCTTGAACAGGTTGGTGCGCCATACGCAGAATGCTGTCGCCTGTTCCCAGGAAACGCCTACCACAGGATAATCGTCATAGCCCGGATGCGAGAAATACATACGCATATAAGGTTCGTTGTAAGCATTGTTGAAATCGTTCACCCAGCAACTTTCGTCCGGATAGATATTCACGATACGGGTGTGGAGGAAATCCCACGGCCCGCTGAGCCGTCGTGTGATGGTTTCGTTCACGATCTCGCCTTCCTCGGTGATGTAGGCCGTGTCTTTGGATATCATGATCACTTCGTCAGGGTCGACCTGGATATCGGTGTTACGCACGCGGGCTGCCGGGTCCAGGTTGTGTTTGCGAAGGGCTGCTGACGTATAGTCGTACCATTCGTAGCGATAGACCATCTGTTTCGGATCCAACGTCTTTTCGCCGGTCACCGGATTTACGGTGTAGACACTTTCGATTGCCCGTATCTCGTCTTCATTGGCACGTTTCCAAGGAATCGGGCGGCTCCAGTCCAGATGCGGAGTCACCGGTTCGCCATATTTATCTTCAGTAATCTTAAACAGGTCATTGCCGCCATAAGCCGGGTCGGCCAGACGTTCGCGGATAATGGAATCGCGCACCCAATACACGAACTGACGGTATTTGGCATTCGTCACCTCTGTCTCGTCCATCCAGAAAGCATCGAAAGAGACGCCTTTCGTTTCAGGATTGATCCCCCACAAGGAATCCTTATCTGCGGGTCCCATCTCGAATGAGCCTCTTTTGATCAGAACCATCCCGTAAGGGGCAGGTTCGTTAAACGCCACCGATCGTACCCCTGTCACTTCGCCCCCGCCACCGGAAAGGGTTTTGCCACATGAGGTAAACAGGGCTACTGCCGCAAGTACTAACAATACTTTTTTCATATACTATAATATACGTACACTTTTATGTCTATTCTTTCCTGACTTCGATTTTTTCAACTTCAACTTGTAGCTCACTACCAACTCGTGGCTTCCACTCGTGGCTTTCAAGATGGGTATGGTAGAGATCGGAAAATCATACGCATATCCTACCTGAAAACTCCCGATCTTGGCTCCTAACAACAGGATCAGCGACTCATTCACACGCCAGGAAAAACCTCCGTTAAACATCTTATTATAAAACAGCCGGGCGGTTATGTCCGCCTGGAAGCTCTGCATGTCTGTTTTCAGGAATACAGACGGCTGTAATTCATACAACGGATTTCGAAACTGAATATTGTATCCGGCTATCAAATTATATGTGCTGGCGAGATACATGGAAGAATATTCGTCCAATATGATCTCCGTCTTGTTCAAGTGCGTGACGCCCAAACCGGCATAGAGGTTCTTGCGGTGATAGTAAAGCCCGGCGTTCAAGTCGAAGCCCATTCCGCTCACCTGCGTCTTTGGAATTGCCTGGTCTTCCTGTTGGTGGAACTGGCTGGTCGGATAAAAGACCTTTTCTCCGTCAAACGACTGGTTTACCATTCCGAACTGCATTCCGATACTGAGCGTACCGCCAAACAGTTTTTGTTTATAGGCATACTGCAAATTGACATGTGTATTGACGAAAAGCCCGATTCCTTCGGTAAAGACGACCATCCCGATGCCATGATTGGTTTTCCCGATCTTCAGTGGCATATCCGCATTGATGAAAAAGGAGGTCGGCGCCCCGTCGATCCCGACATATTGCAAACGAGACAGCGCCAACATGTTCAAGTCTCCCGTAACACCCGCATACGCCGGATTATAGTAACCCAGCGCCATAAAATACTGGCTTAGCTGCGAGTCGTATTGCGCCCGCGCTCCCGTGAGGCCGGTTACCAAAAGGATAATAAGCAGGAGATATTTGTTCATATATCAAGAAACGGAATAAATCCGAATAAATTGTATAAAAAGCAAACGAGGCGGCGGGACATAGCCCTGCCACCTCGTTATTATTTCATGCCTGTACGTTTTTATCGCACATTAATATTCTTCTTCGTTGAAGAAATTTATTTGTATTGATTATCAGTATATTATACAACAATCAATGAATTTTGCGCAAACAAACCGCACCGTCTGAGACGGTCTGAGGCGATAGGAGGAAAGACAAGGCAAACAAATTGTGTAGGTAAATTAATAGCAATGACTGATAAAATAGTAATAATGTTAATCACCATTAAGTATTTATCTTATCAGACACTCAAAAATGCTATCATCACATTGACGCTAATATTTCATTTCGCTTTTGCGAAAAAGGTTCGTACTGATTCTTTCCTAGTAGTCTAAACACAATATCATAATCATTATGTGCGGCCACAGCATGTTTTTTGGTATTTACTTCAAAGTCATATATTTTCTGTAATGCCTCGTCTAATGACGCATAATAAAAATTATTATAGTTTTGCATTCTCTTATTGGGTTTGAATGGGGGGAGAATATTTCCATTTAGTTTACCTTCCATAAGCACGCACTTGCAATTGCACTTTGTCAAATGGGCTGCTCCATTTTTATCCTTATACACCCAAAGATTATCATCCAATTGAATTTGATACTCCGCGATGTATGACTTATCTGCCGTTGCATAGCGTATTTCAATTATATTATTTCGTCCTATCAAAATACGGCATTTCTTATTAAGGTTTTCTATCTGACTATATAATCCTTTAATAGCCTCTTCAACAGCAATGAGCTCATTGCGATATACTTGAGCCTCTTCTTCATAATGAGATAATGGATGTATTAATGGATGTAGATACGATTTTATAGTCATGATATTTACCATATCCTCACTTGTTTTAACAAATAAATCAATCAAAGCCCCAATATGTTTCGTTAGCTTATAACCAGGAATTAGTGAATAGTCGTCACTCATAAATAATTCTTTTGGTAAATACTTCTCGCTAATCAATTCCTCCAACGCTTTTCTGAAATAATTGGCCGCAGCAGGCAAATCAACCGGACGTTGACCATGTAGATATTCTTTAGCTCTATCGTATGCAGACGTTCCTACAGTCATAGTAGGGACAAAAAATGATAGACCGTTATCAGTTTTTGGTAGAGAATATAGGTTAATAAATTTCCATCTATTCCCATGGTGATTAGTAAGGTAATTTCTAGCTAGGCAATACCATGACCGATCATACGTTGCCATAATAATCTGGAAATCCTTAAAATCATGTTCCAATATATTCAATATAGCCCATCTATTCGATGAGTCAATGCCTATAAAAATATCATCCAAGAACATCAAATGCAGTTCTTTACCAGGATTTGCCTTCAGAGCAGCTAGGTAAAGACAAATAGCAATTGCAGATAGTCTTGCTTCGTTCAACCCTTCCGTAAAATCTTTGATTGATGAACTTCCAATTGAAATTTTTAATCTTAGGTCTTGTTCTATCTTCCATGCACCTTTCCCTTTAGTCCCGTAATCAAAAGACATAGATTTTAAGTCATAATCTATATGTAGCGCAAAATCGTTAAAATAATTTACCAAATAATTGTTTACCTCTTTAAACAAACTATCCAAGACGGACCTTAAGACTGTTTCAAATTTAATAAGTTTTTGAAGTCCTCGTCGATGTCTTACTTCAATACGATGATATACATTGAATATATCTTGCTTGATTTGTTTCCATTCCAAAGCTAAAGAACCATTTAATCCTTGGGCAGAGGCAACATGATCTTTTAATAGATGTTCTATAAAGAAATTAAAAAGATTAGGGTTGTCATCTTCATACAAGTATACTTTCAGCAAGTCTTTATAATTTAGAAAGCCTTTTGTCAATGCTAATGACTTAAGAAATGCAGTACCTGCCACATTTGTATTGTCCACACCTTCAGCATACCTATATTTTACAATATTATCAACTTCTCCCGTTATATCATTGTAATCACCGATAGTTAGAATCACTTCACCGGTAACTCCAGTAGGTTTATAACGGTTAGTAGTATAACTTATATGTGAATAGAAACTCTGAATAAAATCATTCAACGACTTATATAATGACGTCTTTCCGCTACCATTTTCACCATATAATAGAACATTCTCTCCTTTCTCCATTGAGAATGTTAATCGGTCATAGTAAGCTCGCGAATTTTCTATCTCAATCTTTGTAATCTTTTTCATTTTTCTTCAAGAGAACCTTTTACACCTTTAGCTGCTATCAACTCTTCCATCAAACCGCCACGTTCATGTATAATATGATTATATGCATTTGAAATGAATTCTTCCTTATTTTGGTCGGGCACATCTTCTAGTACCATAGCACTATTTATCAACCTAACATTCTGATAATTAAACAACCTCTGATTGATAACTTCCTCTACCATATAATCTAGTACATTTACAAAGAAGCTACTCTGAATGTATTCAAGTGTTTTTGTATAGTTCATTATTTTATCAAATACTTTCTGGATCGATAAAGGCACATATGGTATCATGATATCCTTTAAGCTTACCACAGAAACATTCCGACTACGAAAATCATATTCCCTATAGACATAGCTGCTTTGCAATATAGCAGTTATATAATTCTGACAAAATCCTAATCGGTTAATATGACAACCATAATATGCTTCAACATTTTCAGGACGTTCATACCTTATTTGAATCTGATCTTTGATCTTATTATCACGTTTTACATAAAAATCCATTCCCGCTGAATTCTTGAAACTATCTCCGTCAAAAGCAATAAAATCCATAATATCACCAAGACGAATTTTTACGGCCTCTAAATCCTCGTTATTCTTATATTGCGTACGGAAATCATCCACCATTTTGATAAAATCTGTCCTCTTAATATCAGACGACATTGCCTTGAAAAGTTCCTTTGTTTTTACTATTATCTCCTTTTGTTTCTTGCAAAAATTTTCCCGGTCTAGTCCATTAAAAAAATACCACAGTGCATAAAAACTTTGTTGGGTACGTCTATTGTTCTCTATTCCCAACAACATGTCGAGATTTTTGCTTAGTGTTTTTTCAGAACTATCACCTTTATCCGACAACAGCAATTTCAAATTACGAACAAAGGTAAATTCCAAATCATTTACAGCAGCAACAAATGCATCTTTCTTTTTAGTATTTTCTAGAACTTTTGATATGTCTCCTTTTGAACGCAGACGAATAGCAATACGTCCCCCTATCTTATAAATATCAAGCGGTCCATTTTCCGTTAGATCACATCCGTTCTGCTTAAGATAGTTAAAGTATGAAAGCACCGAATAATTGTTTTCATTCTCCATGCGTGTACTTGTTTTACGCATAAAAAACCAACTTGCGTTATTTCGATACGACGACTTAATTGTATCAATCAAGTCTCTATCCAAGTACGAGTTCCACATTTCAAATGTATCGTCCTTAATCGGATATGGCTTGTTATTCAGACGAATGAATAAGTCTAAAGGTTCGAAATCGGGATTATTCTTTTCGTTTATTTCTATTACCCATAGGTCAAAGCTGGTAATTTTATCTTGTAAATCTTCATCTAATTGAGCAAAACATTTACCATTCAGATCTGTTAAAATACTGTCTTTCAACAATAGGGTAAAACCATCTTTATTCGATTTTACCATCTGCCCTTCTTCGTTTAGATATTTCCTGCCCAAAAAGGCCAAAATACTCAGAATTCGCTGTTGACCGTCTATAACCTCACTTATGCCATCCTTACTTTTAAATATAAAAATGGGAGGCAGTTTTATGCCTAATAATAGACTTTCAATAATTTCAGATGATTTTTTTCTATTGATGACCTCCTCTCGCTGGTAAGGAGGACGTACAAGAAAACGACTGCGAGCCATAAGCCGGCAGATGTCATCGATAGTATATGTAGTAGGTTCAGGTTTGTTGATACGAAGCTCTTGATAGTTAGTTGTTCCACCGTGTTTAACCTGATTTAGTTCATAGTTCTTATGTTTAAATTGTTCATTGGTTTCAATATATAGATTTTTATTGATGCCATAAACCTTTTCAATATAACAGGCCATTACGTTATATCTGTCAATAATCTGCTGTGAGAATGAACTTCTCACCATCGCAAAAGCACGTAAGTTATTTAAAATGTGCTTGGAAAACTCTGTTAATTCAGTTGAGTTCTTTTTAGGTAATTGTATGGCATTGTCTTCCAATATGGAAAATGCCCAAAATAGAACTTCAGACATAAGTCTATTATATGGCATTTCCTTATTGTCTACGGCCATTCGTATCTCATCAAGAATATCAAGTTTCTTCTTGAATGAAACGAACAAGTCTTCAAACTGATCAGATCTTATCTGCGAAGACAATAAATCATAGTACTTATCGGTAATCTTTTGCTTGGCCTTTGAATAGTATTTGATAGGTATCTTATGTATAACGAGTAACTGACGTATCTTCTGAAGTAACACCTCCACTTTTTTGTCTTCATACTTAAAGAGCCTGTCAAATTGTTCGTGCAATTTCAGATCCTTTAACTTCTCCTTAAAGAAGAGATTCAGGTCATCATCAAAATAAATAGCTTTATCTATCTCAAGATTTTTTAATGGAGTAATACCTGAATTGTAACGTTTAAATATCTCTTGTTTAACGGAATCTTCATCCAATTGTGTCAACCCATCATACGAGGCAAAACTGAACTCAATCACACGCAACTTAGTATCAAGAAAATCGTTCTTGAGCTGCTCTGGCAATGAACCGAACGTCTTCTTGTCAATATTCAACACGTCTAGCTTCTTTAGACCAGCTTTACTTAAACGGAGTTCGCCATTTAAGAATTTTAAAATGGTTTCGTAGCGTTGTCTTCCATCTATGATTTCTGCACCTTTTTTATTGCGAAAGAAAATGAGTGGCGGAATCTCTGTACCGATCAGAATACTTTCCAAAAAGTATGTAGCCTTCTCTCCATCCCACACATAATTACGCTGGTAAGGTGGAGCATACTGTGTTTTTTTTACTTTATCTTCATTGAATAGACTATCTATCGTAACTACTTTAGAGTCTTTTGCCAGCCTGTTTACAAATATTTCCGTTAAGTTCATATTCTCTTTTTCTATAAATTAATACGCCTAGTAAATGCAAAACCAGTAGTTAAACCCCTGATTGTTACTCAATATAATATGCATTTACTTAATCTATTATTTTCGGTTCAGGATCCCAATAGGACAAAGATATTCATATGCTTCGTACCACTTGGCTATTTCTAGAATGCTCAAACTGAACGAGATGCATTTGGGACGGATTGATCTCGTTCCTAATATGCTATCAATAGCGTTCCAAAGAAAATAACAAACCTTTCGTCCCATACTGAAAAAATGTTTAAAATTTAACAACAAGGGTCCTATACTCACGAACTCTTGTAAAGGTATGAAATTTGTCGAAACAAATCCTGGTTTCCTTAAAAAAATATTTTTGAGATCTAACCCTCGATTTTGAGAAAAAACGTAATTTATCCAAACAAACCGCAACATCTGAAGCGGACTGGGCGATGGGAGGAGATGGTGGGTAAACAAACATTTGAAATACCAATCCCATCACATTATAATAGTTTTTCTGATGTGTATATGAATCAAATAGAGTTATCTTTCATTTTTTTGGTAATGAGGCCAAAAATCACTTACCACAGTTTAGTTTACACTACCTATATTAAAACGGCAAATCCTGCCCATATTCCGCACAAGGCTCATAAAGGACCTGAATTTCATTATCTTCAAAGAACTGTGCTTGCTTTTGAAGCTTCTCCAAATACAAAGTGCGTTTTGAGGTATCGTTGATTTCCTCTCGGCGGGCCTTACTTAGTTCCAGGAACTCATCATTTTGATCTACACCAAGAAATCGACGTCCCAATAAACTTGCAGCGATACCAGTTGTACTACTACCTGTAAATGGGTCTAAAATCCATGCACCAGGAAGAGTTGAAGCCTGAATGATTCGCGACAGAACGCACAATGTTTTTTGAGTTGGGTGTTTTCCACAAGACTTTTCCCATCGTGCAATTGCGGGTAAGCGCCAAACATCACGCATCTGAGTGCCACCATTGATCTTTTTCATAAGCTCATAGTTAAAAAAATGGGGCACTTTGGGTTCTTTACGAGCCCAAAGGATATACTCAGCGGAATAAGTAAAATATTTACAGGACAAATTTGGTGGTGGATTTGTTTTTTCCCATGTAATGCAGTTCAATATCTTGAAGCCTAATTCTGTTAAGCACCGAGCTACTGAGAAAATATTATGATAAGTACCACTTATCCAAATTGTACCATTACTTTTCAACTTATCGCGACAGACAGCAATCCATGATTTATCAAACAGATAATCTTCCTCATATCCGTTAGATTTATCCCATTCATCTTTATTGACAGAAACCATTTTACCGCTTTGAACGCTTATTCCTCCGTTTGATAAATGATATGGAGGATCTGCGAAAATCATATCAAACTTAAAATCAAAAGAATTCAGAAGTTCGATACAATCTCCTTTCAAAAGAGTAAAATCCCTATTTCCCGATCTATAGTATGGAGTTAACATCAATGAAATGTTGCTGTTGATACAATTTCAAAAATATTTCTATGTTCCTTTAACCTTTCCAAGAGATTCTTGAACATATAAGCGTCATGTCTATTGGTCTTTTCTTGAACCATTAATAGTTTCGCAATCAATATCAAGAATTTAACACAATATTCACCTTTCCCAGCTAATTTGCTGTATTTCTGGGCTTCATTATTTACTTCAGCCAACAAATTCTCCGGGGACAATAAAAGGTCCTGCTCTTTTTCCGATTTTAAAGGAGCTGTCCGACTCCATTGTTCAAGTAAACTACCTAGCAATAGGTCCGTTTCATTGGGTTCACTATAATGTTTAATCAACATATCTACAGCCCAATGAATATGCTTAGGAGTACGGATACGACTCCATCTTTCACCTTCTTTCTGACGATATCTTAGCAGAATGTCAAAATCAGACAATGTCCCTTTGTATATCCCTAAAATATATGTGCCATTAATTGGAATTACACATAGCGGTTCTTGTCCATTACATATCATTGAAACATTTTGATTTGGCATAATTCTTACTCCTCATTTTAGTTTTTTGGAAATAATATCATTCTCAAGATCCGCAATGTTATACAAGTGTTCCAATACATCAAACGTTTCTTTCAGATTATTCTTTGCACTGTACCAGCCGCAACCATCCGTAAACCAAACAAATTTAAAATATCCCAAATCTTTGGTTTCCATGGTAATAGTTTTGTAACTGCGTGCCGTTTCATTCAACTTGGAACCACTGCTAGTATAAAAGTTAGTTTCTATTCCATAAATGGTATTCTCTCCTTTCACAACAAAATCAAATCTTTTTTCTGCGCCACCATTATTGGAAATCGAAGACAGATCTATTCCCCATTTAGCCTCTATTTCGTGAATATACATTTCCTTGAAATAATCAATGCCTTTAACAAGCCCTGCTTTAGAAAGAAAGCTTTCTACAAGATTCTCCATAAGATGACCTCCACGATTTTTGCGTCCATTGGAGTCAAGTCCTGTTTCTATTCCGGTTACGTAATCCACAAGGTTGTTGACAATATGGTTCTCCATCAGATCAAAAAGGCCAGTCTTTCGCATGAATTTGACATAGTCTTCATTCGTGCAATTTGGTTTGTCAAAATGAAAATCAATCTGCCCCTCTTCATCCATAGCCATAATATCAAGCTCACGCTTGGCTAAAAGAATAGGAATACATCTTAGAGTTTCCGGATATTGTTCCAAAATATTTCTGAATTCATCCTCTATATTTCTGGAACCGATAAGCGAATTCAAGATATTGAGTGGAATTTTAATGGCTTCCACATTATTGAAAACCTTATTGAAGTCAACGTAATATTTATAATCAGCGATAGAAGGTCTAAAACCAGCTAGCCAAGTATCAAAGTTTCTCATATCAGTAAGCATTGGCAACATTGGAAATCATTATCTCGGAAATAGCTCCACGTCCATTTCCTTTTGAATTTATCATCCTCGCAGCAGAAACTCTTTTAATGGAAAATCTATTGTAAAGATGATCAAAGAAATCATCTCCATTATCTACATTTTGAGGGTCTGAATTACTTGCCACAAATAGGGATTTGTGTGTTGCAATCTGCTCGCAAAAATCACGTAACCGAGTCTGTTCAGTGTCGTCAAAACCATCTTTTGCATAAGAAGTAAATGCTGAAGTCTCTGTTAATGGTCGATATGGTGGGTCAAAATAATACAAGGCATTATCATCTGCATATTTACCCGTTTGTGCAAAATCACCACAAAGAATCTCAACACGTTGTAAAATAGCAGAATCCGCCCTCAATGTCTCCGCATCGCAAATTTTGGGATTAGCATATCTCCCATGTGGGACATTGAACTTTCCTTTAGAATTTACACGATACAGTCCATTAAAGCAAGTTCGATTTAGGAAAATAAATAATGCAGCAGTTTCAAGCTCTGAATTATTTTTTTCATTATAACGTTCACGTTGAGATAAATAATAATCTTTTCGTGCAACGTCATCAAGCGCAAGATACTCTGTTTGTATTCGTGTCAATTCAAGAATTAATTTTTCTACATCGGATTTTATTACACGATATGTACAAATTAACTCTTCATTTATATCATTGATTACAGCTTTTGTTATGTTAGGATATTCTTGTAGAATCCAGAACATAACAGCTCCTCCACCAACAAATGGTTCGACATAAACCACTTCTCCCCGTTGTGACAAATCTTGAGGTAGGGTATTCTTTATATCGTCAAGAAGTTGGGTTTTTCCCCCAACCCACTTGACAAATGGTTTTGCTGAATATTTATCTACTTTTTTCATATATGCAAAAATAATTATAACGGTCCATTTACCCAATAAAACGAAACAATAAAACTTATATTTTTATATTCTCTTTCTGTAGTTTCTTTTTTCACTATATCCTGCTGCCATCCTTATCGCAAACATCAGACACCTTCTCCTATACGCCTCTTCCTCCTCATCCGGCCTTTTCCCGTCCCAGCGAAGGTCTGAGTCGGAGTTGTCACCGCCACCGCCGGATGAAACAGCGACAGGCTGTCCGCCAATCAAAGCATCAGCGATAGAGAAAATTCGTTCCCGCAAAGAAGGCTCAGCCAGCTGGTCAAGAAATGTCTGTATCTGCTCAGTCTGATTGTCGTTGAGATCCGTCAGTCGTGCATACTCCTGTTGCAGCCATCTAAGCTCCCGATAGTCCAGCAACGCATTATTCTGCACCGCCTGTATCTGCTGTTCGGCATCTTTCCGATACAGCTCTTCAATCTGACGGACAATCTTCACGAATCGGCTGGCGATAGACCTGTTCTGCTCCTCAATCCATTTGTCAACCCCGAATATCGGAGGTTTGCCAGTGATTCGTGGCGGCTCAAAATCTATCTTGTGATTGCGGAAAGGTTGAGCCACTCTACCGACACGGTCTACATTCTTTGTCATCTGTTCCAGTTCCTGCTCCTTTTCTTGAAGCTTACCTGCCTTGTCTTCAAGCTTGGACTGGTATTCGGAAATCTGTTTTTGTATCCTAGTCTTTTGAATTTCATATTCCTGAAGAACATCTGTAATTGTATTATTATGCACGGAAGCCAGAGACTTCTCTATTTCTTCAAGTTGGGATTGAGACCTGAATATCTGTGCTTCCAACCTCCGTATCATAGTTTGCAGCCCCTTGACTGCTTTCTCCGCCTGTTTCGCATCTTTGGACAGTTTCCGGATATAATCGCGTTTACCAAGATGGCTGACGTTCCGTCCTTCAATACTGTCACCACGTTCCAGCCCGTACTTGCTCCCTACCTCTTCATATAGTGAGGTGTGCATTTCCCGAAGAATATGGCCATACCCATAACGGCTCTTGCCAAACTTAGCCGACCACATGACGCATTCGCGTCCGCTTTTGGCTCGTTGTCCGACAGGAACAATCAAGGCATGGATATGTGGACTGCTCTCATCAAGGTGAACCTGGAATCCTATGATGTTTTTCTGTCCGTACCGTTTGGCGCACCAGTCATAGACATCTTTTGCCCACTGTTCGATTTCCGGACATCGCTGGAGATGGCTGTTATCTGCGCCCTTGTCCAGATTTACGGTTTGGGTTCCAAATGCCATCTCAAGTGTACGGTCATGATTGCCTCCGAAGATAAATTTCGCACAACAGTTCGGTTGAATTTTGCTGTCCGGCTTGAAAGGTTTCCAGCCCAGCTCAGTCAACCGTTCCTTCAAACGGACTTCAAGCGATTTCTCTTGATAGCCTAACGGATGAACTTTCCCATCGGGCCCAATCTCGAAATTCAGTTTCATTCGGGTCTTGTCATAGTGATTGGTCGGATCCTGATTCTTTCTGTCAATCTTGTCGTCATTCCAATGCCTTTCATTTTCATTCGCCTCTGATGTGCCGAATGACTTCCCGGCTTCAACATGCATGGCCTGTTTAATATCTGTGTTCATATAGGGTATTCTTTTGATAAATGATTAATATTTGAGCTTGCTCTTGTGCCAGTCCGCTCTGCGGGACAATGACCGGATTTTATTGCCGTCAGGCAAAAAGTCCTTATTGTGTTAAGGACTTTCTATAAATCCTCGGAACAAGTTCCTTTACTATTCAATAAGTTCCAAATCCAGTTCATCAATGAGCAACTGCAATGTTGGATTACGTTGTATCATCTGATGGAGTATCTGTCTCTTTGATGGTGAATACAGGAAGAAGTCTGCAATGTCCAATCCTTGGCTGCGTTGCTCCTCATCGGATGTACATTCCAAAACATTCGACACAACAACCCGTTTGCATATTCCAGACAACAAAGCAGACTTTTCTTTCCATTGTTCGGTTGCTCCTAAATCAGGGATGAGAGTAACTTCCCTTCCTTTGAGAACCTGCATAGCTTCACTGTTGAAACAACCGTTCTTTCCACCTGTTGCCAGCCATATATAATCGGGGATAAAATGGCTCATTAGAACAGCGGTCTTTTCACTTTCTACCAGCATTACCGGAGACGATGAGTTTTTTAGAAGGTGTTCTCCATACAAACACTGCTTCAAATGGAAATCTTGTAACTTCAACTCAGAATGTGCCCAGCTGACAAAAGCCTGAGGCTCTTTAACCCGATGGCCAGTCTCAGCATTATAGCACATTACCTTGCCGGTTCTTACTTGTCCATTTATATCTATCTGCCAAAAGACTGTTGAACCTCCCCATTTTGCGGATGTTCCTATACGATACATGTCAAATAACCTGTTTGTCTCACTTTCACCAAATACGCGACAGAAATATTGATACAAAGGGTTTATTGAATAATGTGACTGACTCCTTAACACATAAGATGAAGGAATATACGAAGGGGTAATACAAACGGACGTTTTATCTACAGACTTATAAGAGACTGAAAGCAGTGGCTTACCATTATCCACATTCATTTCCAAATTATCAGGATTATCTTTGAAATATTCTTTGGGTGTATAGTGGTAGCCACAACTGTTCTCATGATCACATTTACCGACATTGTTTGGAAAGATAATACTGCCCAATTCATCAATATACCTGACAAAACATCGGCTTTTACCACAACTCGGACAAGTAGTAAATGGAATCTGTATTCACTCATGGTCTTCTGATTTTAGTGTGGTTGCACTCTGCACTTTTGCACTTTGAAAAGATTGCACGGTATCTTAACAAGATGAAAGTGCAATAGTGCAAAGTGCATCAGTATTTTCTGTCATAAGTTTGCGATAGACTCCATGCTGAAGCTTTTCTATAAGAGGGTGCTTAAGCCGGCATAATTGGTCAAGCGCATAATAGACGGTGCGTCGGGACATATCAACTTTTCTACCGGCAATAACAGCATCCCCGGAAGTAAATCTCTCTCCTAGCAGGGAGAGCCAGGCTTCTTTCGTTTCGCCGATACTGTTTATGACAATGGTTTCCTGAATCCTCCTGTATGTTTCCTCATAATAATCAATCATACGGATTGCCGATTCTACGGAATCCCGCTCAATATATTGCATATCTCCACTATCAGCAGCCCATTTCATTACCTGAAACAACAGGGAAAGACGTGCTACATGGCCATTAAGTTTCATCTTGCGGCTTTCAACATCCGCATCATCCTCAATGGCATTTACAACATCGATAATTCCATTGTACCATTCATAAAAGTATTCTTCCGCATCGTCAGACATCGTAAGGATACGTGGATTGACTGTCGTACCTTTCTCATCAAGGATACAAGGAATGCTGAAAATTTTGTTGATTATTGTCCTCCATTGATTCATGATGTCAGGACGGACGACATTTCTTTCTTCCCGTCTCCATCCGGATATCTTCCTGTTTTTGGGGTAGACAAACAGAAAACGGTCAAGTAATCCGTTGGCAAGGAACTCTGCACGGAATACTTCCTGCAGCATATTCGTCTGTACTGAACCGATGACATTTATACATGGATTCTTGATTA
>OKTP01000261.1_pt1 | contig 22177 bp, 16 predicted proteins | sample 1606291 | NCBI WGS metagenome assembly OKTP01 (sample SAMEA3879558, study PRJEB24766) | human gut metagenome | biome: human-associated habitat; feature: feces | place: USA | collected 1985/1987
AAAATCAACGCTTCTTAAAATGATAGCAGGAGAAGAAACACCGGATAAAGGACAGATTATAAAACAAAATGGACTGAAGCTTGCCTATGTGCCGCAAAATCCGGTTTTTTCAGAAGACAGTACGATTCGGTCATATGCATTAAAAAAAGGGGAAGAGAATTGGAAAGTAGAAAGTAATCTGACGGAATTAAATATCACCCGGTTTGATCAGAAAATCGAGCATTTATCAGGAGGACAGAAAAAACGGGTTGTGCTTGCAAAAATACTGTCAGATGATTTTGACGTACTTTTGCTGGATGAGCCTACGAACCATTTGGATGAAGCGATGATCCGATGGCTGGAAGAATATCTTCGGTCCTATAAAGGAACCGTTATTATGGTAACTCACGACCGGTATTTTCTTGACAGAGTTACAAATCGTATTTTGGAGATCAGTCATGGAAAAATGTATGGATACGACTCTGACTACTCAGGGTTTCTTGAACTGAAGGCGCAAAGAGAAGAGATGGAATCAGCATCTGAACGAAAGAGACAGAGTGTTTTGAGAATGGAACTTGAATGGGCGAAACGCGGGTGTCGTGCCAGAACAACGAAACAAAGAGCGAGACTGGAGCGTCTTGAACAACTGAAAAACGGAAATACTCCGATAAAAGATCAAACAGTAGAACTTGATTCGGTAGAAACCAGAATGGGGAAAAAGACGATCGAACTTCATCATGTGAGTAAAAAATACGGAGAAAAAGTGATACTGGATGATTTCAGTTATATTGTGTTAAAAAATCAAAGACTTGGAATCATAGGACCAAATGGATGCGGAAAATCAACTCTTATGAAAATGATCGCGGGACAGGTGATTCCGGACAGTGGAAACATTGAGATCGGAGAAACGATCAAGATCGGATATTTTGCACAGGAAGAACAAGAGATGGATCCTTCTCAAAGAGTGATCGATTATGTGAAAGATATTGCAGAATATATTACGACACGAGAAGGAAAAATCAGTGCGTCAGCGTTGTTGGAGCGTTTTTTGTTTACTCCTGATATGCAGTATGCTCCGATAGGTAAACTTTCGGGCGGAGAGAAGAGAAGGCTGCATCTTCTTGGCGTACTTGCCGAAAATGCAAATGTTCTTTTGTTTGACGAGGCGGGAAATAATCTTGATATTCCCACACTTACGATTTTGGAAGATTATTTAAACTCTTTTTCGGGAATCGTGATCACCGTATCGCATGACCGCTATTTTTTAGATAACATTGTGGATCGCATTTTCGAGTTAGATGGGAAGGGGCATATCCGTCAGTTTGAAGGAGGATATACCGATTATTTGAATGTAAAGAAAAGAGAATCTGCATCAACGCAGTTTACAGACAAAACCGAAAATTCGCGCGGAAATCTTCCGAAAGATCCTGCGGAAAGTAATCCGAAAAGCTGGAAACAAAATGCGCCGCAGAAGGTTAAATTTTCTTATAAAGAACAAAGAGAATTTGAGACGATTGATGACGATATCGCAGCGCTTGAAGAAAGAATAGAAAAAATTAAAATGCAGATCAATGCGAATGCGACCAATTCTGTTAAACTAAAAGAGTTATTTGAGGAACAGGAGAAAGTACAGGCACAGCTTGACGAAAAAACAGAAAGATGGGTTTATTTAAACGAGATTGCAGAAAAGATCGGCTGCGTATAACTTTTGATTTCATTCTTGATTTTAGACTGACTGAACGGTCATCAAATATGTAAAAATTTTAGCACAACATCTTGACAAAGAATAGCTGAGTTGGTAATATTATAAAATATAAAAACAGAACGCACTCTGTTTTTTTAGAGAAGAAGGAGAGGAACACATGAGAAGTCAGGTATTTTCATTGCTTGTAGACAATAATCCGGGAGTGTTGAGCCGTATTGCAGGGTTATTCAGCAGACGCGGATACAGTATAGACAGCATCACGGCAGGTGCGACGACCGATACGAGGTTTACGAGGATTACAGTAGTTGCATCGGGGGATGAGCTGATTTTATCCCAGATAGAAAAACAGGTAAGGAAGCTGGAAGATGTCGTTGATATAAAAGTTTTGAAAGACGGAGAGTCAGTATACCGCGAACTGATCATGGTAAAACTGCGGGCAAACGCATCCCAAAGGGGCGAGATTATTTCAGTGGCAGATATTTTCAGAGCGAAGATAGTTGATGTCGAAGAGGACTCGCTGATCATCGAACTCAGAGTAAACTGGAAGCTTTTCTGAATCTTCTTCGAGGATATGAGATACTGGAACTTGCAAGAACAGGTATTACAGGTCTTTCCAGAGGAAGTAAGGATGTAGCATATTTTTAATTATCATTTAGGAGGAATGCAAAATGGCAGCAAAAATTTATTATCAGGAAGATTGTAATCTCTCACTTCTTGAGGGAAAAACAATCGCGATCATCGGTTATGGAAGTCAGGGACATGCTCATGCACTGAATCTGAAAGAATCAGGATGCAATGTCGTGATCGGACTTTATGAAGGAAGCAGATCATGGGCAAAAGCAGAAGCGCAGGGATTTGAAGTATATACAGCGGCAGAGGCAGCAAAACAGGCAGATATTATTATGATCCTCATCAACGATGAGAAGCAGGCTGCTCTTTACAAAAACGATATTGAGCCGAATCTTGAAGAAGGTAATATGCTGATGTTTGCACACGGCTTTAACATTCATTTCGGACAAATCGTTCCGCCGGCGAACGTAGATGTGACAATGATCGCTCCGAAAGCTCCGGGACATACTGTAAGAAGCGAGTATCAGGTTGGAAAAGGAACTCCTTGCCTTGTAGCTGTAGAGCAGGATTATACAGGAAAAGCTCTTGATAAAGCTCTCGCATATGGTCTTGCGATCGGAGGAGCAAGAGCCGGTATCCTCGAGACTACATTCCGTACAGAGACAGAGACAGACCTTTTCGGCGAACAGGCGGTTCTTTGCGGCGGTGTGTGCGCTCTTATGCAGGCAGGCTTTGAGACACTTGTAGAAGCGGGATACGATCCGAGAAATGCATATTTTGAGTGTATTCATGAGATGAAGCTTATTGTTGATTTGATCTATCAGTCCGGTTTTGCAGGAATGAGATATTCGATTTCCAATACTGCCGAATATGGTGATTACATAACAGGACCGAAGATCATTACAGATGATACGAAGAAGGCAATGAAACAGATCCTGACAGATATTCAGGATGGTACGTTTGCAAAAGACTTTCTTCTGGATATGTCCGAAGCCGGAGGTCAGGCACATTTCCGCGCAATGAGAAAACTTGCGTCAGAGCATCCGGCAGAGAAAGTAGGAGAAGAGATCAGAAAACTTTACAGTTGGAGCGATGAAGATAAACTGATCAATAACTAATAGGATATAATTACAAAAAGACGCCTTGCATTACGCGAAGCGTCTTTTTGTATGAAAATGTTTTTTTGTTTATGATGATAAGATTATGTACAAAAAAAGACATCTGCCTGACGGGAGCAAATGTCTTTTCTATTTTTATCAATTCTATTAATAAGATTAAGCAATGCTGCTTACAGCTTTGGAAAGACGAGAAATCTTTCTGGAAACAGTTTTTTTGTGATAAACACCTTTTGTTCCAGCTTTGGAAATCTCGACGATCGCTGCGCGAAGAGCAGTCTTAGCAGTTTCAGCGTCTTTAGCGGCAACTGCAGCTTCCACTTTCTTTACAGCAGTTTTTACTTTAGACTTAATTGCTTTGTTTCTTGCAGCTTTTGTCTCGTTTACTAAAATTCTTTTCTTAGCAGACTTAATGTTAGCCAATGCGTACACCTCCAAATATATCTATGATTTCAAATGTAATTTGAGTTTCCGCAGACTCGGACACGGACGTTCTGCTGAAACATACTCATTTATTTTATGCCAACTCTAAAGGGTTGTCAATACATATTTTAATAAATATTGGGAATTATGGAACATATATAGAGAAAAACTGCATTATTTGGAAAACCGGAATAAAAAAACACAGTATCTGCATTAAAAAGACGGTTTGAATATAAAAACAGCAGGAATACTATAATAAGAACATAAAAAGCGAGGATGAGATATGATAAAAAATTATAGTGTGCGGACAGATCTTGCGCTTGAAGAAAAAGAAAGGTTTGAATCAGATCATGTAGAAATATCAGGGGTAGTTCTTGAAGAAGATTATGATGAAGCATCAGAACTTCGTGTTACAAGAGTGGAGATCAAAACAGAAAACGGAGCAAAGGCAATGGGAAAACCTGTAGGAACTTATTTGACGATAGAAACTCCTAATTTGGCAATGCCTGATGAAAAAAGTCAGACCGTGATTGCCGAAAAGGTATGTTCTTTTATAAAGGAACTGATCCGAAAATTTGAAGTAAAAGATAAAGATCTATCTATTCTTGTAGTAGGGCTGGGGAATAGAGAAGTTACTCCGGATTCACTGGGACCTTGCGTGGCAGATCATTTATCCGTGACGCGGCATATTGTAAAAGAATATGGAAAATATGCAATAGGAGTCGACGACGCGCCGATGATCAGCGCTGTCGTGCCGGGAGTGATGGGGCAAACGGGAATGGAAAGTGCGGAGATCGTGCGTGGGATTGTATCGGAAACGAATCCTGATGTTATTATTGCAGTTGATGCATTGGCAGCAAGAAACAGTAAGCGATTGAACCGGACGATTCAGATCGCAGATACCGGGATTCATCCCGGAAGTGGAGTGGGGAATCACAGAAACGGGATGACAATGGAAACATTAGGAGTACCTGTTATCGGAATCGGTGTGCCGACAGTTGTAGACGCAGCAACGATTGTAAATGATACAATGGAAAACTTTATAAGGGCTCTTGAATCTTCGGATTCTTTAAAAGGAGTCGGGGAAGTGCTGCGTTCCTATAACGCCGGAGAAAAATATGAATTTGTAAAAGAGCTGATCTCTCCTCATTTAAACGGAATGTTTGTCACGCCTAAAGATGTTGATGAAATGGTTCATCATATCAGTCATACTTTATCGGAAGCGATCAATATGCTTTTTTCGGCCGGTTCAGGCAGATCGGAAGCATAAGAGAAAAGAACAAAGCATACACTGTCAGAAGTAATAGAAAGGACGATGTCTGATGGCGGATCGATTTCGGATATTAGAAAAAGAACGAGAACGGAAGAAGCGGATGATCCGGTTTCTGTTTTTCTTTCTGGCAATGATTTGTTTGATTTCGGAAGGAATGTGGTCGGCTCGAATGTATGGTTTCCAAACTCATATTTTTTCGGGTGCGGAAGAGATGTACATGCCGCGGCTTGCATATTTGAACAGAAGCCCGCAAAAAACAGTTCACGAGTTTTTTATAGAACAATCTTATCTGTTTCTTCCGACAGCAGGGTATGCGATGGAGCATAGGAGAGAGGGATTTACGGCAGAAGATCAAGAAACTGTTGCTCAAATTTTAGAGGCGCAGGCAAACGATGAGAACTGTATCGATGAAAACGGAAATCTTATTAGTAAAGAGTCTCCTGAAACGGCGCAAAATGTGCAGCCGTCGGGAGAAACGTCACTTTCTTCTGTCGATATGTCTATTGAGAGGTTAAGAGATTTTGATTATTTGCTTAGTAATTTTTATACGGTAGACAGCTCTACGATGATTGGTCCTGAACAGTTGAATGCAGATGACCTTCTTGGGAGGAGTATGAAGATCAATAAAAAGGAAGATGGTCCGAAAGTATTGATATTTCATACTCATTCACAGGAGGAATTTGTCGATTCAATTCCGGGAGATCCTGCCACAAGTATTATCGGAATAGGGGAATATCTGACAGAGCTTTTAAATAAGCGGGGAATCAAAACAATCCATGACACAGGGGTATATGATATTATTAACGGACAGCTCGACAGGAGTAATGCATATGAAAACGCAGAAGCGTCTGTCAGACCGATTCTGGAGGCAAACCCAACGATCGAGGTGGCAATCGACCTTCATAGGGATGGCGTTGCCGAGGGAACGCACTTAGTCACAGAAGTAAACGGAAAGCCGACTGCAAAGATCATGTATTTTAATGGATTGAGCCGATCTCGCACAAACGGAGATATCGATTATCTTTATAATCCGTACATACAGGATAATCTGGCGTTTTCTCTTCAGATGCAGCTTGCGTCAGAACGAATGTATCCCGGGTTTGCAAGACATATTTATCTGCGGGCATATAGATATAATCTGCATCTGCTGCCGAAGTCTCTGTTGATTGAAGCCGGTGCGCAGACAAATACTGTAGAAGAAATGAAAAATGCGATGGAGGTCGTGGCAGATACGCTGTGTGAAGTTATACTGGAATGACAAGGATTCTATTTACAAGATCGAAAACGGGTGGTATCATAGAAAATAATACCCTCAGATGAAAGGAACAACATCCGGCATCTGAGGGTACAATCTCGTTATAGCGTGAAACAAAATTAGTGCGGCATAAGAAAAGAAGTCGAGAAAAATAGAAGGAATGATCCGGTAAAGGAGAAGGTAAATGGCTGGAAATAATACATATGATGCAGGGAGTATTTCTGTATTGGAAGGATTAGAGGCGGTACGAAAACGCCCGGGAATGTATATCGGAAGTGTATCGACAAAAGGTCTGAATCATCTTATTTATGAAATTGTGGACAATTCCGTGGATGAACATCTGGCAGGATTTTGTACGGAAATCCGTGTTGTTTTAGAAAAAGACGGAACGGCAACAGTAACCGATAACGGGAGGGGAATTCCGGTTGATATGCATCAAAAAGGAATTTCTGCGGCAAGGCTTGTGTTTACCACACTTCATGCAGGGGGAAAATTTGACGATTCGGCGTATAAGACAAGCGGAGGTCTTCATGGCGTCGGTTCTTCTGTTGTAAATGCACTTTCTACATATATGGATGTTAAGATCAGCCGTGATGGGGCGGTATACCATGACAGATATGAGCGCGGAGTTCCTGTCATTGAACTGGAAAACGGACTTCTTCCTAAGATCGGAAAGACAAAAAAGACAGGAACAACAATTAATTTTCTGCCTGATGATACGATTTTTGAAAAGACGAAGTTCCGGGCGGAGGAAGTAAAAAGCAGGCTGCATGAAACAGCATATCTTAACCCGGAACTGACGATAATATTCGAAGATAAAAGAGGAGATCAGACCGAGCATATCGAATATCATGAACCGGAGGGAATCATCGGGTTTATCAGAGATCTGAATAAGAAAAAAGAGGCGCTTCATGAGCCTGTTTATTTTAAAGGGGAAGCAGACGGTATTCAGGTAGAGGTGGCATTTCAGTTTACCAATGAGTTTCGTGAGAATGTACTGGGCTTCTGTAACAATATTTACAATGCCGAGGGCGGAACGCATTTAACCGGATTTAAAACGACATTTACGACGGTTATGAATCAGTATGCAAGAGAAATCGGTATTTTAAAAGAGAAGGATACGAACTTTACGGGAGCTGATATCCGAAACGGGATGACAGCGATTATTTCGATCAAACATCCGGATCCTAGATTTGAAGGGCAGACAAAGACAAAACTGGACAATCCCGACGCGGCAAAAGCGGTCGGTAAAGTTGCGGGAGATGAAATTGTTCTTTATTTTGACCGTAACCTGGACGTTTTAAAAACGGTATTGTCAAGTGCGGAAAAGGCGGCGAAAATCCGTAAGACAGAAGAAAAGGCGAAAACGAATCTTTTGACGAAGCAAAAATATTCGTTTGACAGTAACGGAAAACTCGCAAACTGCGAGAGCAGAGATCCGAAAAAGTGCGAGATATTTATTGTTGAGGGAGATTCGGCGGGAGGTTCGGCAAAAACGGCCAGAAACAGAAACTTTCAGGCGATTCTTCCTATTCGCGGGAAAATATTAAACGTGGAGAAAGCAAGTATTGATAAAGTCCTTGCGAATGCAGAAATAAAAACGATGATCAATGCGTTCGGATGTGGATTTTCCGAAGGATACGGCAATGACTTCGATATTACAAAGCTTCGATACGATAAGATCATAATTATGGCAGATGCAGATGTAGACGGAGCTCATATTTCAACACTTTTGCTGACGCTGTTCTATCGGTTTATGCCGGAACTGATTTATGAGGGGCACGTGTATATTGCAATGCCGCCGCTTTATAAGGCAATGCCGAAAAGCGGAGAAGAGGAATATCTTTACGATGATAAGGCGCTTGAAAAATATCGAAGGACACACAAAGGACCGTTTACTCTTCAGAGGTATAAAGGGCTTGGAGAGATGGATGCAGAACAGTTGTGGGAAACAACACTTGATCCTAAAAGACGTCTTTTAAAGCTTGTTGAGATTGAAGATGCGAGAATGGCTTCCGGTGTGACTGAGATGCTTATGGGAACGGAAGTGCCTCCGCGGCGGGCATTCATCTATGAAAATGCGACAGAGGCGGAACTTGATATATAATCTGTATGACGAAACAGAGTCGACGTGATTTGTGTCAGAAAATGGATTTGCTTTGTGTCATATGAGCAAAATGAAATGAAGGAGACGAGAAATGAACAGTGAATCACAGATCATAAGAACGGAATATTCGGATCTTATGAAAAAATCATATATTGATTATGCCATGAGCGTCATTATTTCCCGTGCTCTTCCTGATGTAAGAGACGGGCTGAAGCCGGTGCAGCGGAGGACACTGTACGATATGCATGAGCTTGGAATCCGGTATGACAGGCCTTACCGGAAGTGCGCGCGTATTGTCGGAGATACGATGGGTAAATATCATCCTCACGGCGACAGTTCGATCTACGAATCTCTTGTTGTTATGGCTCAGGAGTTTAAAAAAGGAATGGTACTTGTAGACGGTCACGGAAACTTCGGTTCGATAGAAGGTGACGGCGCTGCGGCAATGCGTTATACTGAGGCAAGACTGACGAAATTCACGCAGGAAGTCTGCCTTGCAGATCTAGATAAAGATGTGGTAGATTTCGGACCGAATTTTGACGAAACAGAAAAAGAACCGCTTGTACTTCCGATGCGTGTGCCAAACCTCCTCGTAAACGGAGCGGAAGGAATTGCGGTAGGTATGGCGACAAGTATACCGCCTCATAATCTCGGAGAAGTGATCGATGCGGTAAAGGCATATATTAAAAACGATTCGATCACTACAAAACAACTGATGAAATACATAAAAGGGCCTGATTTTCCGACAGGCGGAATTGTTGTTAATAAAGATGATCTGATCAATATATATGAAACGGGACAGGGAAAGATCAAAGTCCGGGGAAAAGTAGAGACAGAAGAATTAAAAGGCGGCAAAAAGCAGCTTGTGATCAGTGAGATCCCATACACGATGATCGGAGCGGGAATAGGGAAGTTTTTAAATGATGTAGCCGGTCTGGTAGAGACAAAGAAAACAACAGATATCACAGATATTTCAAACCAATCTTCCAAAGAAGGAATTCGGATTGTGTTGGAATTAAAAAAAGGCGCAGATGTAGAAAATCTAAAAAATATGCTTTATAAAAAGACGCGCCTTGAAGACACATTCGGCGTGAATATGCTTGCAGTTGCAGACGGAAGACCGGAAACACTCGGACTTAAGAAGATCATTGAGCATCATGTAGATTTTCGATTTGAACTGGCGACGAGAAAATACAAAACACTTCTTGCAAAAGAACAGGAAAAAAGTGAGGTGCAGGAGGGGTTGATCAAAGCATGTGATGTGATCGATCTTATTATTGAAATCCTTCGAGGCAGTAAATCTGTAAAAGATGCAAAAGCATGTCTTGTAAATGGCGTAACAGATAATATTAAGTTTAAATCTTCTATTTCCAAAAAGATGGCGGTGCTTTTACGCTTTACAGAACGTCAGGCTGCTGCCATCCTCGAGATGCGCTTATATCGCCTCATCGGTCTGGAAGTACAGGCTTTGATCGCGGAACATGAACAGACGGTGAAGAATATTGCGCGTTATGAAGATATTCTCAATAATTATGATTCTATGGCGCAAGTTATTGTGGAAGAACTTGAATCGTTTAAAGAAGAATATGCAAAAGCGCGCCGTACAGTCATTGAAAATGCTGAAGAAGCCGTTTTTGAAGAGAAGAAGATCGAAGAACAGGAAGTCGTATTTTTGATGGATCGGTTCGGATATGCAAGAATAGTAGACGTTGCCGTTTACGAAAGAAATAAGGAAGCGGCGGATAGTGAGAATAAGTATATTGTCCATTGTATGAACACGGGGAAAATATGTATTTTTACCAATAGCGGGAAAATGCACCAGGTGAAAGTAATTGATCTTCCTTATGGAAAATTCAGGGATAAAGGAGTTCCGATCGACAATGTCAGCAATTACTCCAGTTCTGATGAACAGATTGTCTCGGTATACGATTCCGAGCAGATGAGATTTGCCATGCTTTTGTTTTCAACGGCGCAGGGAATGGTAAAAAAAGTCAGCGGAAGTGAATTTCAGGTGGCAAAACGAACAATTCTGGCTACAAAACTTCAGGAAGAAGATTCTCTGGTCGATGTTCGGGTTGTTAATGAAAATAAGCATGTCGTTCTTCAGACAAAGAACGGGTACTTTTTGAGATTCCCGGCCACGGAAGTTCCTATAAAGAAAAAAGCTGCAGTCGGTGTCAGAGGTATCCGTCTTCAGAAAAAAGATGAACTGGAAAAGGTATATCTTTTTGAAGAAGGAACGGAAACAAAGATTCTATATAATGAAAAAGAGGTCTCCTTAAATCGATTGAAAACGGCGAAACGTGATGGAGCAGGAACAAAAGCAAGAAAATAGAGAAGAAGCCTTGCAATATAAAAAAAACAGTGCTATACTATGAAATAGTTACATAGAAATCCGGCAGAAGAGTGAACGAAAGTTCACTCTTCTTTGTTGCTATGCATACGACAAAAAATATCTTATAGATATTTTCAGTTGTAAATTCACGATAACAAAAGAAACATAAGCGGCAGATAGCTTCTGCCAAATGAGAAGAAAGGAAGTATAGCGTGTCAAAAAGAGAAGAATATGAACAGAAAACAGAAGAACTTTTAGAACCGATCGTGTCTGCACTTGGATTTGAACTGGTTGACGTAGAATATGTCAAGGAAGCCGGAACATGGTATCTTCGTGCGTATATCGATAAACCGGGCGGGATTACGGTAGATGACTGTGAGGCGGTCAGCAGAAAGTTTTCGGATATTCTCGATGAAAAAGATTATATCCCGGATTCTTATGTATTTGAGGTGAGCTCACCGGGGCTTGGCAGACCGTTAAAAAAAGAAAAAGATTTTAAGAGAAGTATCGGAGAAGAAGTAGAGATCCGTACTTACCGGGCAATCGATCGTCAGAAAGAATTTACCGGTATTTTGAAAGGGTTTGATGAAAACACTGTGACCATTATATATGAAGATGAAACAGAACAAGTATTTGACAGAGCAGAAATTGCATTGATTCGTCTTGCTTTGGATTTTTAAAATTTAGGAGGAAATGACAAAATGAACATAGAGTTAATGGAAGCGTTGACAATTCTTGAGAAAGAAAAAAATATCAGTAAAGATGTTATGATGGATGCGATTGAAAATTCGCTGATCAGCGCATGTAAGAATCATTTCGGAACATCGGATAACATTAAAGTAATCATGGATCGTGATACTTGCGATTATGCTGTATATGCAGAGAAAAATGTAGTAGAAGAGGTAGAAGATCCTGCGTTGGAGATCAGTCTCGAAGAAGCGGAAAAGCTGGATTCTGCATTACAGGTCGGCGATATCGCACAGATTCCGGTACACTCAAAAGAGTTTGGGCGTATTGCGACTCAGAATGCAAAGAACCTGATTCTTCAAAAAATAAGAGAAGAAGAAAGAAAAGTTGTATTTGACCAGTATTTTGAAAAAGAAAAAGATATTGTGACAGGTGTTGTTCAGCGATATGTCGGGAAAAATATCAGTATTAATCTTGGAAGAGCAGATGCAATGCTTACTGAGAACGAGCAGGTGAAAGGGGAACATTTTAAACCTACAGAACGTATTAAACTGTATGTAGTAGAAGTGAAAAATACTCCGAAAGGACCGAAGATACTTGTATCCCGTACACATCCCGAACTTGTGAAACGTCTTTTTGAAGCAGAGGTGGCAGAAGTAAGAGACGGTACAGTTGAAATTAAGAGCATTGCAAGAGAAGCAGGTTCCCGTACAAAAATGGCTGTATGGTCAAACGATCCGAATGTAGATCCCGTAGGCGCTTGTGTGGGAATGAACGGAGCACGAGTAAACGCAGTTGTTCAGGAACTTCGCGGTGAAAAAATCGATATTATCAACTGGGATGAGAATCCGGCGCTTCTGATAGAAAATTCACTTAGCCCTGCAAAAGTGATTTCTGTAATGGCAGATCCGGAAGAAAAAATCGCGAGTGTGATCGTTCCCGACTATCAGCTTTCACTTGCAATCGGAAAAGAAGGGCAGAATGCACGTCTTGCTGCAAGACTTACAGGATATAAGATTGATATTAAGAGCGAGACACAGGCGATAGAGGCAGGAGAACTTCCAGAAAATTATATGGAAGAGATGGGACTTGTCGGTGAAGAAGGTTATACAGGAGATTACGAGGAAGAGTATAACGAAGAATACAGTGAAGAGTCTTATGATGAAGCGGCAGAAGATCAGAACGAAGAGTCGGAAGAAATTGAATTTATCGAGACAGAGAATGAGTAATATCTAAAGGAGTGGGTTATTTGGCAGTTAATAAAAAAATTCCTATGCGTAAATGTGTAGGGTGTGGAGAAATGAAACCTAAAAAAGAATTGCTGCGAATACTCAGGACAGAAACCGGAGAATTCGTCGTGGATGCACTTGGAAAAGCAAACGGCAGAGGCGCTTATCTTTGCCGGAGCGTAGAATGCTTTCAGAAAGCTGTGAAAAACCGTGGATTGGAACGGTCGTTTAAGCAGGCAATACCGCCGGAAGTATATGAGAGAATGGAAAAGGAGATGGGAGAGCTTGAGTAAGAGAGATAAGGTCCTTTCCCTGATCGGACTGGCGATGAAGGCCGGAAAATGTGTAAGCGGCGAGACAATGACAGAAAGCGAGACGAAATCAGGAAAAGCGAAGTTTGTCATTGTCGCCGGTGACGCATCGGAGAACACGAAGAAAAAATTCGGGGATATGTGTAAGTTTTATAAAGTTCCATTTTGTTTCTACGGAGATAAAGATACCTTAGGGCATGCAATGGGAAAAGAGTTCCGTGCATCTCTGGCGATACTTGACGAAGGATTTGCAGATGGAATTCAAAGAGAGCTGAAAAACCGAGAGGATATTGCATAAGGAGGTAGTTTTAATATGACAAAAATGAGGGTACATGAACTTGCGAAAGAGCTTGGAATGGAAAATAAAGAGCTCATCGATTTGTTGCATAAGAAAAATGTGGAGGTGTCAAATCATATGAGTTCGATCGAGGACAATATAGCAGATGAGATCCGAAAAGAAAAAAACACAAGATCAGAAGGAAAGTCAGAGGGAGAAGAAGCTCCGAAAAAGAAAAATCTGGCATTTGTGATTCGTCCGCAAAACTCTAAAAACAGCAGTCGCATACAGGGAAAACGTCCGGCTCAAAAGTCTGCGCGTCCACAGCAGAGTGCGCGTCAAAACGAGGCAAAGGCAGCGACGACGCGTCCGGCATCACAGGGAGCACGTTCGGAAAAGTCAGGTGCAGAAAAGTCACAGGCTGCGCGGCCGGTTCCTGCTCAAACTGTAAAAGCCGAAACTGCTGCCGAACATTCAACTACAGAAAAACGACCGGGTACGCAAGCGCAGTCAGCAGCGGAAAAGCCGCAGGGAGTACGTCAGGAAAAGCAACAGCCGGCACGTGCGGAAAAACCGGTACAGGTACAGTCCGAAAAGGAGAAAAGAACAGAGAATGACCGTCCGGCAAGAGAAAATCGTGAAGCAAGACAGTCCAATGATCGTCCGGTAAGAGAAAACAGAGACGGAAAGCCGGTAAGAGACGGAAAACCGTCTGACAGACAAGGCAGATTCGATCGCGGATCCAATGATCGTTCGCGCCAGGAAAGACCACAGGGAAATCGTCAGTTCGGTGACGGAAGACAGAGCCGAGGCGGAGACAGAGACCGCAGACCGGGAGGACAAAATGGTCGATCTGACAGAGAGAAAAGAGAGTCACGAAGAGATGATGTGGCGGCACCGATCGTGGAGCAGCAGAAGAGCCAGCGTAATAAGGCGAAAGATAAAGAACGTGATAATAAGAAAAAAGAATACAGAGACGAAGCCTTTGACGGAAAAGGCAAAAAAGGCAAAAAACAAAAACAGGTAGCAGAAGTGAAAAGACCGCAGCCGAAAGAAGAGAAGAAAGAAGAAAAGATTAAACAGATTGTAATTCCGGAAGTTCTTACGATCAAAGAACTTGCAGATAAAATGAAGATTGTTCCTTCTGTTATCGTGAAAAAACTGTTCCTTCAAGGAAAAGTTGTAACAGTGAATCAGGAAATCGATTATGATACTGCAGAAGAGATCGCAATGGAATTTGAAGTTCTCTGCGAAAAAGAAGAAGTCGTAGATGTGATCGAAGAACTGTTAAAAGAGGAAGAGGAAGATGAAAATATGATGGTAAAACGTCCTCCGGTCGTATGTGTTATGGGACACGTTGACCATGGTAAAACATCTCTTCTTGATGCGATCCGTCACTCAAATGTGATCGATCGTGAAGCAGGTGGTATCACTCAGCATATCGGAGCATATGTTGTGGAAGCAAACGGAGAAAAAATTACGTTCCTCGACACGCCGGGACATGAGGCGTTTACGGCAATGCGTATGCGCGGTGCAAGCTCTACGGATATCGCCATTCTTGTCGTAGCGGCAGACGACGGAGTAATGCCTCAGACAGTAGAAGCAATCAATCATGCAAAAGCTGCCGGAATTGAAATTATTGTTGCAATCAATAAGATTGATAAACCAAGTGCAAATATCGAACGTGTGAAACAAGAACTGACAGAATATGAGTTGATTCCGGAAGATTGGGGCGGAAGTACGATTTTTGTTCCTGTATCCGCACATACAAAAGAAGGAATTCCGGAGCTTCTTGAAATGGTTCTTCTGACAGCAGAAGTTATGGAGTTAAAAGCAAATCCGAACCGTGCGGCAAGAGGTCTTGTGATCGAGGCGGAACTTGATAAAGGAAAAGGATCTGTTGCGACAGTTCTTGTTCAGAAAGGTACTCTTCATGTCGGAGATGCAATCGCGGCAGGAAGCGCACATGGTCGCGTTCGTGCGATGATGGACGATAAAGGCAGAAGGGTGAAAGAGGCAGGTCCGTCACAGCCGGTAGAGATTCTCGGATTAAATGATGTTCCAAATGCGGGAGAAGTGTTTGTCGGATGTGATTCCGAAAAGGATGCAAGAAGTTTTGCAGAGACGTTTATCGCTCAGAATAAAGTGAAACTTCTTGATGAGACAAAATCAAGAATGTCTCTTGATGATCTGTTCAGCCAGATACAGGAAGGCAATTTGAAAGAACTCAACATTATCGTAAAAGCAGATGTTCAAGGTTCAGTAGAAGCAATCAAACAGAGTCTTTTGAAACTTTCAAATGATGAAGTTGTAATCAAGATCATTCACGGTGGAGTAGGCGCAATCAATGAATCGGACGTCAGCCTTGCATCGGCTTCCAATGCGATCATTATCGGATTTAATGTACGTCCGGATGCGACGGCAAAAGAAATCGCCGATAGAGAAGGCGTTGATTTAAGACTTTACAGAGTCATTTATAATGCGATAGAAGATGTGGAAGCTGCAATGAAAGGAATGCTTGATCCGGTATTTGAGGAAAAAATTCTCGGTCACGCGGAAGTGCGTCAGACATTTAAAGCATCCGGAGTCGGAACGATTGCAGGATCTTATGTTCAGGACGGTATTTTTGAAAGAAACTGTTCTGTACGTCTTATCCGTGACGGAATCGTAGTATTTGACGGACCGCTGGCATCTTTGAAACGTTTTAAAGACGATGTAAAAGAAGTAAGAGCCGGATATGAATGTGGTTTTGTATTTGAAAATTATAATGATATCAAAGAAGGAGATCAGGTTGAAGCTTATAAAATGGTTGAGACTGAGAGAAAATAAATTTGATTCAAAAAAACCGAATGATTAGTTTCGCAGATGAAAAGAGGGAGCATTAATGAGAAAAAACAGCATAAAAAATACCCGTGTAAATGCGGAAGTTCAAAGAGAACTGAGCAATATACTGCGTGGCGGGATCAAAGATCCGAGAGTGTCGCCCATGACATCTGTGGTGGCAGTGGAAGTGGCGCCGGATCTGAAAACATGCAAAGCATATATCAGCGTACTCGGAGATGAAAAGGCACAGCAGGATACGATCAAAGGGCTGCAAAGCGCTGAAGGATTTATCCGTCGTGAGCTTGCCAGAACGATTAATATGAGAAACACTCCGGAGATTAAGTTTATTGTAGATCAGTCGATCGAATATGGCGTAAATATCAGCAAGAAGATCGACGAGGTTACAAAGGATCTGAAAGATGAGGCCGGTGATATTGATGAATAGTAAAAAAATTGATTTAAAAGAGCTGCTGAAAGAGAAGAAAAAAATTGCCCTGGGCGGACACGTCCGCCCGGATGGCGATTGCATCGGATCGGTAATGGGGTTATATCTTTATTTAAAACAAGAATATCCGCATATTCAGACAGACGTTTATCTGGAAAAAATACCTGAGACATTTCGTCTGATCAAAGGAACAGATGAAGTTCGTTCAGAAGTAAACAATAACGAAACGCCGTATGATCTGTTTATCTGTCTTGATTGTGCAGATCCGATGAGACTTGGATTTTCAAGTTCGGTCTTTGAAAACGCAAAAGAGACGGTTTGCATCGATCATCACATCAGCAACGAATCGTTTGCAGACTTGAACTATATTGTTCCGGATGCAAGTTCTACGTCTGAGCTTGTAGTTACTTTGCTCGATGAAGAGAAAATATCAAAAGAATCGGCAGAAGCTCTTTATATGGGAATTGCTCACGATACAGGTGTTTTCAGATATTCGTGCACATCGCCGGAAACGATGGAAAATGCGGCTAAACTGATGAGAAAAGGGATAAACGGAAACGCGATCATTGAGCAAACCTTTTACGAAAAAACATATGTGCAAAACCAGATTTTGGGAAGAGCGCTCCTTGAGAGTATGCTCATTATGGATCGTCAATGCGTTGTGTCGGTTATCCGCAAAAGTTCGATGGAATTTTTCCATGCAGAGCCGTCTGATCTGGAAGGGGTAGTAAGTATTCTCAGGCAGACAAAAGGTGTGGAAGTCGCTATCTTCTTACATGAGCTTGAACCTCAAAAATATAAAGTAAGCCTTCGTTCTAAACAATATATTGATGTGAGTGTAATCGCAAAACATTTCGGAGGCGGCGGACACATACGGGCGGCAGGTGTGACAATGACAGGATCTGCACATGACGTGATCAACAATATTACCGAGCAGATCGCCCGTCAGTTTGAAAAACTGGAAGAAAAATCAGTGATTCCGCAATGAAATAAGGACTAGAATCAGAAGTATGATAAACGGAATTTTAAATATTTACAAAGAAAAAGGTTATACATCGCATGATGTGGTGGCTCGTCTTCGGGGAATCTTCGGACAAAAGAAGATCGGTCATACCGGAACGCTTGACCCGGATGCGGAAGGAGTGCTTCCGGTATGTCTTGGACGGGCAACAAAAGTATGTGATCTGCTGACAGATAAAGATAAAACGTATGAAGCGGTGCTTTTGCTTGGAAAAGAAACAGATACTCAAGATATTACAGGGACTGTTTTAAAAGAATGTGATCCATCGGAAATCACTGAAGAAACAGCAAAAAAATGTATTGAAAGTTTTATAGGGGAATATGATCAGATTCCTCCTATGTATTCTGCACTAAAAGTAAATGGAAAAAAGCTTTATGAATTGGCTCGGGAAGGGAAAGTCGTAGAACGGAAAAGCAGAAAAGTACAGATTTATGACATTCGGATCAAGGAAATGAAACTTCCTCGCATACGGATGGAAGTTTCTTGTTCAAAGGGAACATATATCCGTACTTTATGTAATGATGTAGGAGAAGTTCTTGGCGTTGGCGGATGTATGGAATCACTGCTTCGTACAAAAGTCAGTCGGTTTGAGTTAAAAGACAGTATGAAGCTTGCAGATATTGAAAAGGCGAAGAATGAAGGAAGGACAGAAGAAATAATATTGCCTCTGGATGAAGTATTTGTCGAATATCCTAAGATAATCGTAACAGGACGCCAGGCTCAGTTGGCATATAACGGAAATCCTTTTCCGAAAGAGTCTGCGAAAAATTTGATTTTACCCGGAAAAGACGGAGGAGAGGATGATCTTTCCGACATTTTTTCTAGATATAAAAAATATAGAGTATACGATGAGCAGGGACGGTTTATCGCTATATACTCTTATCAAAAACAAAGGCAGTTATTCAGAATCGAAAAAATGTTTTTCGATCCTGATGGAAAATAGAAAAATTCGTTTCAAATTATGTAAATGAGATGAGAATGATATGAAGCGGATAAAAGGAAGAGTAGATCATGGAGTACATCACGGGGATTGAGCAATATGCAGGAATAGAAAAGACAGCGTTAACTCTCGGCAAGTTTGACGGTCTTCATAAAGGACATCAAAAACTGATCGATAAAATATGCGCTTATTCGGGAGAAAATTGTAAAAGCGTCCTCTGTGCTTTCGATATGCACCGGGAGTCGTTAATGACAAAGCAGGAGAGGCGGAGTCATCTTGAAGGGAAAATCGATTGTTTGATCGAATATCCTTTTACGAAAGAACTGCGTGAAATGGAAGCGGAAGTGTTTATTAAGAACATCTTGTGCGAAAAACTTCATGCGGCGCATATTGTTGTAGGAACAGACTTTGCTTTTGGTCATGAAAAACGAGGAAATACAGAAATGTTGAAAATGTTTTCCGAAAAAGGGGGATATACGCTGGATGTCATCGAAAAAGAACGATATGATCAGATCGTGATCAGCAGTACTTATATCAGAGATGTCCTTTCACAAGGCAATGTAACTCTTGCGGCAGAGCTTCTCGGATATCGGTATGGAGTAACCGGAATTGTTCGGCATGGCAGACAACTGGGGCGGACGCTCGGCTTTCCTACAATGAATGTCGAGCCTGAAGAAAAAAAAATACTGCCAAGATTCGGAGTGTATGTCTGCCGTATCAATATAGACGGAAAATGGTACAACGGCATTGGAAACGTAGGGGTGAAGACGACAGTTACGGAAGAACACAAGCGTCTTGTCGAAGTATTTGTTTATGATTATGAAGGAGATGCATACGGGAAAGAAATTACGGTGGAATTTTGTGATTTTGAAAGACCCGAGATAAGATTTTCTTCTGTGAACGAATTAAAAAAACAAGTGGCGAAAGATCTCCGTTATGGAAAAGACTACTTTAAGGCTTCAAAAGAAATCTAAAATAAATTCTTTACATTGTAAGTGGCATATGATATACTACTTGAGGTTAGAAAACCAGCCGATGTTCGGTAATCGGATCACTCCGACCGTTACTTAATATCAGGCGTTTATAAAAGTATTTAAGGAGGAGTTACAACATGATCGCAAAGGACAAAAAGCAGGCAATCATCAAAGAGTATGGAAGAAGCGAAGGTGATACAGGATCACCGGAAGTACAGATCGCAATTCTTACAGCAAGAATCAACGAACTGACAGATCACTTCAAAGCAAACCCGAAAGATCACCACTCAAGAAGAGGTCTTCTTAAGATGGTAGGACAGAGAAGAGGTCTTCTTGCATATCTTAAAAAAGTAGATATTGAAAGATATCGTGCATTGATTGAGAAACTCGGACTCAGAAAATAGTCAGAGGTTTCAATGTAAGCAAAAAAGGGGCAGATTTGATCTGTTCCTTTTTTATATGACGGAAAGTCTAATTCCTTGTCTGGAAGGATCTTGGTGTGTACGACCGTTTTAGAAAAAGACCCAATACAGAGGAATCATCCTCCGTACTGAGTCTCAATTTTTAATTTGGGCGGGATGAGGGCGATTGGGAAATTTTGCCTCTACTACGCTATCTCAACTTGCCCTTAATTATTATAATTAAGGGCAAGGCCACGTATCGTGTTAGGGAAAAAATTCCCGTATCGTCCACGACCCAGCCTAAACCCGAAAAAGTGAGACTCAGTACAGAGGAAAAACCTCTGTGTTGGGTCTTTTTTATATGGAAAAATCCTGGGACAAACCACGTCAAAGTCTTATAAATCAAGGCTTTCCATGGCTTTCCCAGTCTTCTTCCAAATCAGACTCAGCAAGACAAACTGCAGAAAGAATGGTGCTGCTAAGGAAAATTAAGGAACGGAACTGGATAATCCAAAATTGCCCCAAGAGAGCAAAAACACGATAATCCATGTTGCCCCGCGACAAATTATTCTGCAACGTCTCTGATGCTGAAGCTGAATCTTCCCATTTTGTCTTTTCCAAGGCAAACAGCTTTTACAACATCTCCGAGAGAGAGTACATCTTCAACTTTATTTACACGTTCTTTAGCGATTTTTGAGATATGAACGAGACCTTCTTTTCCCGGTGCAAACTCAAGAAAAGCGCCAAATTCTTTAATACTTATAACTTTTCCTTCAAAGACCTGACCTGCTTCAAAGTCGGTTACGATCGTGTGTATGATCTTCGCAGCTTTTTCCATTGCTGTTTTTTCTGTACCACAAATGGAAACGGAACCTTCATCATCAATGTCAATCTTCACACCTGTCTGTTCGATGATTGCGTTAATCGTTTTTCCGCGCTGTCCTACAACATCGCCGATCTTTTGCGGATCGATCTGCATCTGAATGATCTTAGGTGCAAATTCACCGACTTCTGCTCTTGGCTCAGAAATTGCCTTATTCATGATTTCGTCAATGATATAGGTTCTGGCTTTCTTTGTCGCAGAAATTGCCTCTTCAATGATCGGTCTTGTAAGTCCGTGAATCTTAATATCCATTTGAATAGCTGTAATACCTTTATGTGTACCGGCTACTTTAAAGTCCATATCTCCGAAGAAGTCTTCCAGTCCCTGGATATCGGTAAGAACAAGATAGTCATCGTCTGTATCTCCAGTTACAAGACCTGCGGAAATACCGGCTACTGCAGCTTTGATCGGTACTCCGGCTGTCATAAGCGACATACTGGATGCGCATACGCTTGCCTGTGAAGTAGAGCCGTTTGATTCAAATGTTTCAGATACTGTACGGATGGCATATGGAAATTCGGCTTCGCTTGGAAGTACCGGGAGAAGAGCTCTTTCTGCCAGCGCACCATGTCCGATCTCACGTCTTCCAGGTCCTCTTGACGGTTTTGTTTCACCTACAGAATATGAAGGGAAATTATAATGGTGCATATATCGCTTAGTCGTTTCTGATTCATCAAGACCGTCAAGTCTTTGTGCTTCAGACAAAGGCGCCAGTGTCGTTACCGTACAAATCTGGGTCTGTCCTCTTGTAAACATTGCAGAACCATGGACTCTTGGAAGAAGATCCACTTCTGCTGCAAGAGGTCTGATCTGATCGATAGCGCGTCCGTCCGGACGTTTGTGATCTTTTAAGATCATTTTTCTTACAGTTTTTTTCTGATATTGGTAAATGGCTTCGCCAAGGAGAGAGAGCCATTCTTCATTATCTATAAATGCTTCTTCTAATTTTTCTGTAATCTGACGAATATTGTCTTCTCTTATCTGCTTTTCGTCTGTAAATACAGCTTGTTCCATTTCGGCAGGCGGTACGATTTCTTTGATTGCGTCAAACAGTTCTTCGGGAATCGCACAGCTTTCATACTCATGTTTCGGCTTTCCGCATTCTGCAACGATCGTATCGAAAAAAGCAATGACTTTCTGGTTTAATTCATGTGCTGCAAAAATTGCTTCGATCATGCGGTCTTCCGGAACTTCGTTCGCTCCGGCTTCGATCATAATCACTTTTTCTTTTGTAGAAGCAACCGTAAGTGCGAGATCAGAAACTTCTCTTTGAGCTGCCGTCGGGTTAAACACAAACTCTCCGTCAATGAGTCCGACCTGTGTTGTAGATATCGGGCCGTCAAACGGAATATCGGAAATACTTGTCGCAAGAGAAGCTCCAAGCATTGCGGTAAGTTCCGGGCTGCAGTCCTGATCTACTGACA
>OKTP01000269.1_pt1 | contig 21755 bp, 18 predicted proteins | sample 1606291 | NCBI WGS metagenome assembly OKTP01 (sample SAMEA3879558, study PRJEB24766) | human gut metagenome | biome: human-associated habitat; feature: feces | place: USA | collected 1985/1987
CGCTGATGAAAGAGTTTAATTTCAGCCCCACACTGTATGAATTGTTTCAATCCAAATAATAATCATGTAATTTATATTAATAATAAAAAATTATAAAAAGTTCTTGCATATTTATATAAATTTAACTATACTGTATAAAGAAAAAAGAAAGGAATGAGAAGTATGGTGAATTTTTATAAAATTGTTAATAACAAAATATGTCATCAATCACTTTTCTCATTTTTATATTTATTAAAAACATATCATTATATTTGATATGTTTTTTTGTAACATAAGGAGGCACTATGAAAGCATATTTAATTTTAGAAGATGGTCATATTTTTGAAGGTGAGAGTTTTGGAGCGCAAAGAGAAATCATTAGTGAATTTGTATTTAATACATCTATGACAGGTTATTTAGAGGTTTTAAGTGATCCGTCTTATGCAGGACAAAGCGTTGTTATGACATATCCGTTGATTGGAAATTATGGTGTATGTTTAGAAGATCAGGAATCTTCTCAACCATATATACAAGGATTAATAGTCAATGAACTTGCAAGAGTAGGAAGTCATTTTAGAAAGAATATGGATTTAGAGGAATATTGTATTCAAAATGATATTCCAGGAATTCAGGGTATTGATACAAGATATCTGACAAAGATGATAAGAAATCAAGGTTGTATGAATGGTATGATTACAACAACCTATTATGAAAATCGAGAAGATATTATAGAAAAAATAAAAGCGTTTCAAGTGACTGGTGAGGTTTTAAAAACAACTTGTCAAAAACCGTATACAATAGGCATTGGTAAAAAGAAGGTAGCCCTTTATGATTTTGGTGCTAAAAAGAATATTGCAAAAGAATTGGTCAAGAGAGATTGTATAGTGACAGTTTATCCTGCTACAACTTCAGCTGCTGATATTTTAAAGGAAGGTTATGATGGTATTATGTTATCTAATGGTCCTGGTGATCCTAGTGAATGTGTTGATATTATTAATCAAATTAAGATATTAATGAAGAGTGGAATACCGATTTTTGCTATATGTTTGGGTCATCAGTTAATGGCACTGGCTAATGGATTTCAAACAGAGAAATTGAAATATGGACATCATGGAGCAAATCATCCAGTCAAAGATTTATCAACTGGACGTGTCTATATTTCTACACAGAATCATAATTATGTCGTGAAAGATGAGACGATTGATAGTTATATCGCTAAACCATGGTTTCGTAATGTGAATGATCAAACGATTGAGGGGATAGAGTATATTCATAAGAATATTAAAACTGTGCAATTTCATCCTGAAGCATGTGCTGGACCATTGGATACAAGTTATTTATTTGATGAATTTATGAAAATGATGGAGGATAAGAATCATGCCTAAGAATAAAGATATCAAAAAAGTTTTAGTCATTGGTTCTGGACCAATTATTATTGGTCAGGCTGCTGAGTTTGACTATGCAGGAACACAAGCATGTCGAGCATTGAAAGAAGAAGGCGTTGAAGTTGTTTTAATCAATTCTAATCCAGCAACAATTATGACAGATAAAGATATTGCTGATAAAGTTTATATAGAGCCATTGACATTGCCAGTAGTTAAAAACTTAATTAAGAAAGAAAAACCTGATAGTATTTTACCAACATTGGGAGGACAAAATGCTTTAAATATTGCAATGGCGTTAGCTGATGAAGGGTTCTTAAAGGAACATCATGTTGAGACTATTGGAACGTCCACAAGAACAATTAAATTAGCAGAGGATAGATTGGAATTTAAAACATTGATGGAAACAATCAATGAACCTTGTGCTGCATCTATTGTAGTAAATCATGTTGATGATGCGATTGTTTTTGCAGATAAAATTGGTTATCCTGTTGTTGTCAGACCTGCTTATACATTGGGAGGAACAGGTGGTGGTATTGCTGCAAATGAAAAAGAATTACATGACATTTGTTCCAATGGTTTGCGATTGTCACGTGTCAACCAATGTTTAATTGAACGTTGTATTGCTGGGTGGAAAGAAATCGAATATGAGGTTATGCGTGATAGTGCAGGCAATTGTATTACAGTATGTAACATGGAAAACTTAGATCCTGTTGGAGTACATACTGGAGATAGTATTGTTGTGGCACCAAGTCAAACACTGAGTGATAAGGAATATCAGATGTTAAGAAGCTCAGCTTTCAATATTATTACTGCATTAGATATCCAAGGGGGATGTAATGTTCAATATGCATTAAATCCTGATAGTTTTGAATATTGTGTTATTGAGGTCAATCCACGCGTTTCGCGTTCATCTGCTTTAGCCTCTAAAGCAACAGGGTATCCAATTGCAAAATTAGCAGCCAAAATTGCTTTAGGGTATACTTTAGATGAAATTGTCAACGTTGTCACTAAAAAGACATTTGCTTCCTATGAACCAACTTTAGATTATATTGTTTGCAAAATTCCAAAGTGGCCATTTGATAAGTTTGTAGGTGCATCTAGAGAATTAGGGACACAGATGAAAGCAACTGGTGAGGTTATGAGCATCTGTAATAATTTTGAAGGTGCACTTATGAAAGCTATTCGTTCTCTTGAACAAAATGTATATGATCTGTTTATTCCGGAATTAGAAAATCTTCAAAAAGAAGAACTCATTCATAAGTTAAAAGATGTTGATGACCAAAGAATCTTTGTAGTAGCACAAGCTCTTAGAAAAGAAATTGCTGCGAAAGATATTCACGAGATTACAAAAATTGATCTTTGGTTTATTGATAAAATTCAGCATCTTATTGAGGTTGAACAGCAATTAAAAACACAAGAGCTCACAGTTGAGTTATTAAAGCTAGCCAAACGCTTAGAATTTCCGGATAGAGTTATTGCTAAGTATACAGGAAAAAGTGAAAAAGAAATTCATGAAATGAGAAAAACTCAGCATATAACAGCGGCCTACAAAACAGTTGACACATGTGCTGCTGAATTTGATGCATCTACACCATACTATTATTCTGTTCATGGTGGTTATAATGAAGTGAATCCCCAAAATGATAAAAAGAAAATTATGGTATTGGGGTCAGGACCCATCCGTATTGGTCAGGGGATAGAGTTTGATTATTGTTCAGTCCATTGTGTATGGGCACTTAAAGCTGCTGGATATGAAACGATTATTGTGAATAATAATCCAGAAACAGTTTCTACAGATTTTGATATAGCAGATAGATTATATTTTGAACCATTAACCCCAGAAGATATTGAAAGTATTATTGACATTGAAAAGCCAGATGGTGCTATTGTTCAATTTGGTGGACAAACAGCAATACAATTAACAAAGGCTTTAATGGAAATGGGAGTAAAAATCTTAGGAACATCTGCTGCTGATGTAGATGCTGCTGAAGACAGAGAAAGATTTGATGAAATTTTAGAAAAATGTGGAATTGATCGTCCAAAAGGTTCAACAGTTTTTACAATTGAAGAAGCAATTGAAACTGCTCAGCGCTTAGGCTATCCTGTCTTAGTAAGACCATCATATGTTTTAGGTGGAGCAGGTATGGAAATTGCTTTAAATGATGGTGATGTAAAGAAATTTATGGGTATTATTAATCGTCAATATCAAGAACATCCTATCTTAATTGATAAGTACCTGGCTGGTAAGGAAGTTGAGGTCGATGCCATATGTGATGAAAATGGTATCCTTATTCCTGGAATTATGGAACATGTTGAACGTGCTGGTGTTCATAGTGGCGATAGTATTTCTGTTTATCCAACACAAAAGATTAAATCTGAAATTAAGGAGATTATAGTTGATTACACGAAAAGGCTTGCTGAAGCTCTGCATGTTATTGGATTGATTAATATTCAATTTATTGTTTATGAAGATCAAGTTTATGTTATTGAAGTCAATCCAAGGTCGTCTCGTACAATTCCTTATATTTCTAAAGTAACAGATATTCCCGTTGTAGATATTGCGACTCATGTGATTATGGGAAAATCAATCAAAGACCAAGGTTATAAATATGGCTTAGCACCTGAAAAAGATACAATTGCTATTAAGATGCCAGTTTTTTCCTTTGAAAAAATTAAAGGTGCTGAAATAAGTCTAGGACCTGAAATGAAGTCTACTGGTGAAGTACTAGGAATTTCGACAGATTATGATGAAGCCATCTATAAAGCCTTTATTGGAACTGGAATACAATTACCTAAGAAAAAGAATATTATTTGTACAATTAAAGATAGTGCAAAAGATGAATTCTTGCCAATTGCTAAAGAATATTATCAATTTGGATATGACATATATGCAACAAAAGGAACATATCAATTCTTAAAACAGCATGATATTCCAGTTCAATTGGTCAATAGAATTAATGATCCAGCTGATACAATCTTTGATTTAATGTTAACAGATACAGTCGATCTTATTATTGATATCCCAACCAGAAATAATAATTTAAAAGATGGATTTATGATTAGAAGATTTGCAGTTGAAGCAGGAATTCCTATTTATACATCATTAGATACTGCTCAAGCATTAATCCACTGTCTACAGATTCGTCAACAAGGAGATACTTCATTAGTAGATATAACAAAACTCACATAAATAGGAAAAGGACAAATGAATGTCCTTTTCCTTTATAATAACGTTATATACGACTTTCAAGCAAATAGAGTTTCAATTCTTGAGGAGAATAAATAATAAATAAAGAATCATTATCTTTATCAATTTTTTTCCAAGTGTATTCTTGTGTAAAATCAGGCATTTTATCATAGCCTTTTCCTGATTGTGTTGCCTGGATAAAAGCATTTTCAAGATCAGTGTCTTGAATACGATTCATTTTTATTGTTTGAATTTGGTTTTCATTCTTTAATTTGAGGACAAAGAACTTTTCAGAATCGCCTCTAAAACTCATATCTGATATTTTATAATCAATCAGTTCTGGGGAACCATCTATTTGAATTTTCCATTCATTTTGAATGGTGCGAACTGTTTTATAAGCATACTGCTCATCAGGATCAGTCTTAAACATACCAGTATAATCACAAAAGAATACAATACTTATAAATATGAGACCAAATATAGGTATAATGAATAAAATTTTTTTCTTTTTCATGCAGATTCCTCCTATTCTTAAAGTTCTTTATTATTGTTTCTTATATACCAAATGTATATCTTGATTGATGATTTGTCAACATATGTCATTGCAATATAAACTATAATTTTATGAAATAGTAGAAATTAATGAGAAATTAAGGAATTTTGTGGCAAGATAGTCTATAATAATAACATAAGGAGGTTATCATTATGATATGGATTATTGTAGGTATTATCGTTGTGTTGGTTTTATATGTGGGAATGACATATAATTCTCTCACAGGATTAAGAAATAAAGTGAAAACAAATTGGGCACAAATTGATGTTGTCTTAAAGAGACGTGCTGATTTAATTCCTAATTTGGTAGAAACAGTGAAAGGATATGCTAAGCATGAGCAAGAGACATTGGATCATGTTATTAAAGCAAGAAATACTTATGTGAGTGCTTCTTTGCCAGAGGATCAGATGAAAGCAGCTGGTGAATTAACACAGGCATTAAATAAATTAATGATGTTAAGTGAAGCTTATCCAGATTTAAAAGCTAATACAAATTTTATTCAATTACAAAATGAATTAAGAGATACAGAAGATAAAATTACTTATGCAAGACAGTTTTATAACGATTCTGTTTATGCATATCAAAACAAAATTGAAATGTTCCCTTCAGTTATTGTGGCGAATATGTTTGGATTTAAGCCAGCAACATTCTTTGAAGTTGATGAGGCTGATAAGCAAGCACCAGAGGTTAAATTCTAAAATGAAAAAGAAAATATGTATCATATTTTCTCTTTTTCTCAGTTGCCTCTTTTCTATAAGTCCAGTTGCTGCTAGCAGTGTGGATTTAAATGATATGGTTGTCAATGCCTATATTAATGAGGATGGGAGTGCACATATACAAGAAATATGGGATATGAATGTTAATGAGGGAACAGAAGTTTATAAAGTCTTTGATAATATGGGAGCATCACAGATTTCAAATTTACAGGTCAAAGATGAAAATGGTCTTGTTTATCGCAATATTGGTGAATGGGATGTTAATGCCAGTCGTACTGAGAAAAATGGTAAGTGTGGACTTGTTACAAAGGCGGATGGCTATGAACTGTGTTTTGGTGTTGGTGAATATGGCAACAGAACGTATACGTTTGAATATGATGTCTCTTATTTTGTAAATCAATATACGAATGATCAAGGTATTAATTATGCATTTTTCTCTGAAATGGAATTAGAGCCAAGACAAGCAAAAATTACTCTTTCTTCACCATATGAATTTAATGAGAATAATGCTTCTATATGGGCGTTTGGTTATAATGGAAAAGTATCATTTGAAGATGGAAAAGTCATTATGGAATCTGATGGAAGTGTTCCAGAAGGTGCTAAAATGCAACTCTTAATGCGTATTGATAATGGAACTTTTACAAAGGCATATGATAAGGGTGAAGATTTTCAGGATGTTTTAGCTGATGCTAAACAAGGCAGCGACTATAATGATAATGATTATAGTCAAAATAATGGATATTATAATTCATTTACCTATGACAGTTATGGAAATTCAAATAATGGATATTTGAGTATATTTATCCCTGGGTTTGTTATTTTTTGCATTATAGGTTTTATTGTCATTGTTTCATTTTTGGCTAAATCAAGTAAAAAAGAAAAATTTACGTTTAGTGATCAAATACCACTTGATATCAACAATGTGAATATGTTTAGAGATATTCCTTGTCAAAAAGATATTTTTAAGTTTTATTACCTAGCCAAGAAAATTGGACTGATTAGCGATAGTGATAAAGGCGGAATGATTTCAGCTGTATTGTTAAAATGGATTCGTAGTGGCTTTATTGAATTTGAAAAGACTGAAGAAACACATATGATATTCTTGAAAAAAGAAGGTTTTTCAATTGATTTAGATAAAGAAATTCTTCTAGATCATCCTTTAGAATTGAAACTATTGGGATTTTTTAGAAATGCAGCTGGATCTAATAGAAAACTGGAAACAAAAGAATTTGATCAGTGGTGTCAATCTCATTATGAAGAGATTGATCATTGGTTTGAAGAGATTGAAACGAATATTGAAAGTGAATATCGCGAAAAGGGTTTATTAAAGTTAGAAACAACCTATACTCAATTTATGGGTATGAAAATCTCTCATAATACAGATGTTTTTGATGCATCAGTACGTGAGGAAATGGAGCATATTATAGGTTTAAAGAAATTCTTGCAAGAGATGAGTTTAATAGATGAAAAAGAAGTGATAGAGGTCAAATTATGGGAAGAATATTTAATCTTTGCATCTATATTAGGTATTGCGGACAAAGTTCAAGAACAACTTGGAAAAATGTGTCCAACATTCAATGAACAATCAAATCTTGATACGATTTATACAATGCATATGGTTCATATGTTTGCTTATAATAGTATGCGTGCTTCAGCATCAGCACATGCTCAGGCTGAGGCTGCCAGATCTGGTGGATTTGGTGGTGGTTCTTCATTTGGAGGAGGCGGAGGAGGCTTCTCAGGTGGAGGCGGTGGCGGTGTTCGCTAGAAGGAGATAGAAAAATGAAAAAGATAGCTTTACTAACAATGATTGGTGCATTATGTTTAACTGGTTGTTCTATAGTAAAAGAAGAAGATAAAACAGCACCAGCATTAGAATTAACAAAAACAAGAGTACAGGTTGGAGTGAATTCACAAGTTGATTATCAATCTTATATTCAAAAAGCAATTGATGAAGTTGATGGAGATTTAATTTCAGCAGTTCAATATAATGAAATTGACACTTCAAAGACTGGTCAATATGAAGTTCAATACACTGTTAAGGATGAAAGTGGCAATGAAAGCAAACAAACATTATTGGTAGATGTTGTAAAATACTTTCAAAATGGAATCTTTAGTCCGTTAGGTGTAAAAGCAGATACAGTTGATAATCCAGAAGATGTAACAGTTCTTGTGAATAAATTACATCAGATTCCAGAAGGATGGACTCCAGATGATTTAGAACCAGTTATTGATAATGCTAATCAGAAATTAAGAAAAGAAGCAAATGAGGCTTATACAAAATTTTATAATGCTGCAAAAGCAAAAGGTATCGATATTTATTCTATATCTGGATATCGTACAAACGCAACTCAAACCTTATATTGGAATAATCAAGTGAAAGTTTATGGTGAGGAATATGCATCTCAATATAGTGCTTATCCAGGAAGAAGTGAGCATCAATTAGGTTTAGCAATTGATGTTTCATACACAACTCAAGGAGATCGTTTAAGTGAAAAAGTTGCTGATAGCGCAATTGGTAAGTTTATAATCAGTGATGCTTATAAATATGGATTTACCTTAAGATATAAGAAAGATAAGGTTGCTATTACAAATTATGGATACGAACCATGGCATATTCGTTATGTTGGTATAGATTTAGCAACAAAATTACATGATCAGAATTTAACTTTAGAGGAATATTACAAACAATAGGAGGAGTTATGGATACAGCAAAGTTTTATAAAGTCTCATATGAGCAATTTGAAGAAGGTTTCTTAGATTATAATGCTAATGCTTCAAAAGAAATAATTCATAATATTTATAATGAATTGAAGTTACCCAAAAGAGCAACGAAAGGATCAGCAGGGTATGATTTTTATACTCCTATTGATGTTTATCTTAAACCTGGAGAAACATTAAAAATACCAACAGGTATACGTTGTGAAATGAATGAGAGATGGGTTCTTATGATCTATCCAAGAAGTGGATTAGGATTTAAATATCGTTTACAGCTTAATAATACAGTTGGAGTTATTGATAGTGATTATTTTTATTCTGATAATGAAGGTCATATTTTCATTAAAATAACAAATGATTCTAATGAAGGAAAAATTGTAGATGTCAAAAAAGGACAAGGTATCGCTCAAGGAATTTTTATGCAATATGGTATTGTTGAAGATGATGATGTATCAGAGTTGCGTAATGGAGGATTTGGGAGCACAACCAGATAAGGAGTTTATATGAAAATAATTAAATTAATAGTAGCAATGTTATTGATTGTAGGCTGTTCAGCCCCAAAAGATACAACAAAAGACACACCTGTAACAAAAGAAAATAAAGTCTCATTTACAGCAGTTGGAGATAATCTTATGCATCAGTTATTGTTAGATAAAGCCAAGACTGATAATGGTTATGATTTTAGCCCTTATTATACAAATATCAAGCCATTCATTGAAAAGAGTGATCTGGCATTTGTGAATCAGGAAACAATTTTAGGTGGAGGTAAAGCTTCAGGATATCCTAATTTTAATACACCTGATATTATGGCAAAGAATTTACAGGATGTTGGTTTTGATATTGTGAATGGTGCAACAAATCATTCATTAGACAAGGGTGGAGATGCTATATTAAATTCTATTAAAGTTTTCCAGCAATATAAGAATATGAAATACATAGGTTTATATGAATCTCAAGAAAAAAGAGATGATATTACTGTTGTTGAACAAAATGGAATTAAGATTGCTCTGTTATCGTATAATCAATTAACAAATGGTCACAAAATGCCAAATTCGTATTGTATGAATCTTTTTGATGAAGACGTTATTAAAAAAGATGTAGAGAATGCAAAAGAAATTAGTGATTTTGTTGTTGTGTCATGCCATTGGGGAAATGAATACGATACAGAACCAGATGCTTTTCAAAAGAAATATGCAAAATTATTTGCTGATTTAGGAGTGGATGTTATCTTAGGAACTCATTCACATACTTTACAACCAGTAGAATGGGTAGAAGGCAAAGATGGTCATAAGACATTAGTTGCATATAGTTTAGGTAACTTTGTAAGTGGTATGATGGAAGAAGAAACACAATTGGAAGGTATGATATCTTTTGACTTAAAGAAAGAAGATAATCGTTGTTCTATTGAAAATGTAGTTTTAACACCTTTGGTTAATCATTATGAAATTACTAACTTAAAAGATGCTTATGGAACAAGACAAAATTTTACTGTTTATAGATTAAAAGATTATACAGAAGAACTTGCAAAGAAACATGGTCTTAATGGTTATGAAGGTATTCAAATTTCTATAGCAAAGATGAAAGAGAAAGTAAATAAAAGAATATCGAGTGGAATTCAAATTGATATGTAGATGTGTAGAATTCATCTAATAAATTTGATTGTCTTTTAAATAATGGCATATATAACTTTGCCATTATTTTTCTTATTACTGGATAGTTTATATCGAATGGATAGTCGTGAAATATATAATATTGTAGGAATAAATAGATTATTGCATTAACAACTGGCTAGAATTATATTTTAGTTTTTATTTATTTGTAGTGTTATAAATTGGATATTATATTTCTTATATAGAAAAAAATCTTTGAAAATGTATTGAAGAAGAAAAGAATCAAGATGTTATTAAATATAAGAATTTTTTGAATCTATAAAGTCATAATTTACCATTTTATCATGAAATATTGAGTTTTGGATACAATCAAGAACAAAAGAAAAGGTAATTTTTGTGATTTGATAAAAGGGCTATAAAAAAATGTAGAAGTATGCTATAATACAGACGTTAAACTAGAAATTGGGAGAAGAATATGATTGGTTATTATAATTATACGGTTATATTAACGTATTTAAGTCTAATCAGTGCTTTATTTGGGACACATTTGGCATTTCAGGGAGAAACTGTTGCTGCTCTCACATGTTTGTTATTATGTGGAGCTTTTGACTCATTCGATGGAATGGTTGCTCGTACCAAAAAAGGTAGAACTGAAGCAGAAAAGAAGTTTGGTATACAAATAGATTCACTTGTTGATATGTTTAGTTTTGGTATCTTTCCAGCAATCATTGGTTATACAATGGGACTTACTGGCTGGTTATGGGGAATTATATTTGGTATCTATGCTATTTGTGCAGTGAGTCGACTTGGATATTTTAATGTTGTCGAGGAAATGAGACAAAAAGAAACAACTGAAAAACGTAAATATTATCAAGGACTACCTGTAACAAGTGCTTCTTTAATTTTTCCAGCAATTTACTTGTTAAAGGGATTTTTGAGTCCTTTGTTAACATATAGCATATATGGATGGTGTATGGCACTTGTGGCTATTGCTTTTGTTGTTGATTTTAAGGTGATTAAACCAGGATTAAAAGGTATTATAGGAATGGCTTTTGTAGGATTTCTCATTTTTATAGGATTGATGTTTGTATAATGAAAATTTATGATAGAAATGGTCAAGAGGTCATTGTTGATCAGGGCCAGAATAATCTCTTAAAATTATTATATAGTCATTTTTTAGGAAGATGTGTGCTCAAAGTGCTAACCCTTCCTTTTATTACCCATATTGGTGGGATGTATATGAATAGTTCTTTTTCAAAACGTAAAATTCAGCCATTTATTCATAACAATCACATTGATATGAGTCAATATGTTCAAAAGGAATATAGCAGTTATAATGATTTTTTTACAAGACATATTATTGAAGGTCAAAGACAAATTCGATTAGAAGAAAATATTTTTATAGCACCTGCTGATTCAAAACTTACATACTATCCAATTACTGAAAATATTCAATTAAAAATAAAAGATTCTCTCTATAGTTTAGAAGACTTATTACAAAATGTAGAATTAGCGAAACAATATCATGGAGGCATCTGTTTAATCTTTAGATTAACAGTTGATGATTATCATCGATACTGTTTTGTTGATTCAGGAACAAAAGAAAAGGATTGTTATATTCAAGGGATTTTCCATACAGTTAATCCAATTGCAAATGATTATTATCCAATATATAAACGTAATTCACGCTCATATTCTGTATTGCATACAGATCATTTTAATGATGTTATTTATATGGAAGTGGGAGCAATGATGGTTGGTAAGATTGTGAATCACGATTTACAAAGTTTCCAAAAGGGGCAAGAAAAAGGTTATTTTGAATTTGGTGGTTCAACAATCGTTGTCCTACTTAAAAAGGATATTATAGATGTTGATGAAGACATTATTAGAAATTCTAGTCATCATGATGAAACAAGAGTTCTTATGGGTGAAAAAATAGGTATAAAAAAGAGAAAGGCTATGTTAAAATAGTTACGCATAATTATTAGAGGAGGAAATATAAATGTCAAAGGTTATAGCAGTCACAAATCAAAAAGGTGGCGTTGGAAAAACAACAACAAGTGTTAATTTAAGTGCTGCGCTTGCGTATATGGGAAAGAAAGTGCTATTGGTTGATATTGATCCTCAAGCAAATGCTACACAAGGAATAGGTGTAGATCGTTCATCGTTATCATTAACAGTGTATGATGCAATTACACAAAGTACACCATTAAAAGACATTATTATTTCTACAGATGTAAAAAATTTAGATATAGTTCCTGCTAATATAGATTTGGCAGGTGTTGAAATTGAACTATCACAAGTAAAATCAGGTAGAGAACAAAGAATTAGAAATGCATTGGAAACAGTGAAAGAACGCTATGACTTTGTAATTATTGATTGTCCCCCTGCGTTGGGACTATTAAATACAAATGCTTTGACAGCCTCAGATGCAGTATTGATACCAGTTCAATGTGAATATTATGCATTGGAAGGATTAACACAATTACTTAATACTATTTTATTAACACAAAAAGTTTTTAATGAGAAATTAACTATTGAGGGTGTTCTTTTAACAATGTTAGATTCACGTACAAATTTAGGTATCGAAGTTTCTCAGGAAGTGAGAAAATACTTTAGAGAAAAAGTCTATGATGTTGTCATTCCTAGAAATATTAAATTATCAGAAGCACCATCTGAAGGATTAAATATCTTTGATTATGATAATACATCTGAAGGTGCAAAAGCATATGCAAAATTAGCTAAGGAAGTGGTGAAACGTAATGCCAGCAAGTAAAAAAACAAAGAAGTTAGGAAAAGGATTGGATGCTATTTTTGGAGAGGCATCACAAGGTGGAGATTTACAATCAGTCATTAGTGCTATTGAGAAAAAAGCCCCACAGTTATCCCAGGTAGAAGTTAAGTTAAAAGATATTAGACCTAATCCATATCAGCCTAGAAAGCATTTTGATGAAGAAAAGTTAAATGAGTTAGCTGTTTCAATCAAAGAACATGGAATTTTCCAGCCAATTATTTTGAAAGAATCTGTTCAGGGCTATGAAATTGTTGCTGGAGAAAGACGTTTTAGAGCAGCATCTATTGTTGGTTTAGAGGAAGTTCCAGCTATTATAGTTGATTTTTCGGATCAGCAAATGATGGAGATTGCATTATTAGAAAATATTCAAAGAGAAGACTTAAATGCAATTGAAGAAGCTCAAGCATATCAGTCTATGATGAAGAAATTGAAGCTGACACAAGAAGAATTATCAAAACGTGTTGGAAAATCAAGAGCTCATATTGCAAACACAGTAAGACTTTTAAAAATGCCTAAAAAGTTACAAGATTATGTTTTAGAAGGTACATTAACAATGGGTCATATTAAACCATTGATTACAATAGATGAAAAGAAAGCTTTAGAAGTTGCTCAAAAAGCAATTGATAACGAATTGTCTGTTAGAGAAGTTGAAGATATTGTGAAAGGTATCAAACTTCAGGATGCAAGAAAAGCGAAGCCTAAAGAGGAGAAGCCTAAAGAATATGTTTATGTAGAAGGATTATTAAGAAAAAAATATCGTACAAAAATTAAAGTAGATGATAATACGATTACAATTAAATATTCTGATACAAAGGATTTAAATAGAATATTAGAAATTATGGGAGTTATTGAAGAAGACTAAAGATAGAGGTATCTATCTTTTTGTTTACAGGGAGATATTATGGAGAAGAAGATTAATTTATTAGAGGGACCAATATTTTCAAGCTTAATGAAATTAGCATTACCAATTATGGGAACATCCTTAATTCAAATGGCTTACAATTTAACAGATATGATTTGGATTGGAAGAATCGGTGCTAATGCAGTTGCTGCTGTTGGTAGTGCTGGGATGTATATGTGGTTATCTAATGGTATCAGTACACTTGCAAAGATGGGTGGACAAGTTCGTGTTGGTCAATCAATTGGCTCACAGAATAAAAAAGATGCTGCTCAATATGCTTCTGCTACTATTCAGTTAGGAATCATTTTTGGAGTTATTTATGGAATGATTACATTATTATTTCATAGTCAGATGATAGGATTTTTTCATTTGACATCACCTGATGTTATTAAAGATGCAGAAATATATCTAATTATTACTTGTGGGTTTGTTGTTATTAATTTTGTTAATCAGATATTTACAAGTTTGATGACTGCTATTGGAAATAGTCATCATCCATTTGTTGCGACTGCTATTGGATTGGTTATTAATATTGTCTTAGATCCATTATTAATATTTGGACTTCATATGGGTGTTATGGGAGCTGCTATAGCAACAGTTATTGCCCAGGCAATTGTGTTGATATTGATGTTATACTATGCTAAAAAAGATAAAATACTATTTGATGAGATGAGAGTCATGCAAAAAAATACATCCTCTATATTTATGAAGATTATTAAAATAGGATTTCCAACAGGTATACAAAGTATGTGTTTTACTTTCATTTCAATGGTTATTGCTAGATTCATTGCAGGATATGGGGATGTAGCAATTGCAGTGCAAAAGGTAGGATCGCAGATAGAATCTATATCTTGGATGAGTGCAGAAGGCTTTGGAAATGCATTGAATGCCTTTGTGGCACAAAATTATGGTGCAGAAAATATAGAAAGAGTTAAAAAAGGAACTTTTTCAGCCCTTAAGACTTGCATGATATGGGGTGTTTTTACAACGCTTGTGTTACTTATATTTCCACAGTTTATATTCCAAATTTTTATTAGTGAAAAAGATGTTATACCTTTAGGTATAGATTATTTACAAATACTCGCTTTTTCACAATTGTTTATGTGTATAGAAAGTACTTTAGCAGGAGCGTTAAATGGGCTTGGAAAAACCTTTATCCCTTCCTCAGTATCCATTGTACTCACAGTGGCAAGAATACCTCTTGTTATGATTTTATCAACAACCTTCTTAGCACTTAATGGAATTTGGTGGTCTATTTCTATATCAAGTATTGCTAAAGGAGTTGTTATAGCTATCTGTTACAGTAGAGTCATGAAGAAAATAAAAGCAGAATAAAATATTATGGATACTGTAGGGATATTTAGTGATGAAGCAGTTTCTAAAAAATCTATAAATTTTGAAGATATTGTTGATAGTATTGTTTAAGTAACATGGCTTGAATTATTATGAGAAACCTTGCTATTAAGTAAATGACATGATTAAATCATTTAATGATAATTTTTATCTCTAGTATATGAAAAGACATATCATTGAATATGTCTTTTTCTAAAGGTATTATTTAAATTTAGTTGCAGATACACCATTAATACTTTCTGCTTCACCATACTTTATTAAATCTTTATGAGTTCTTTGAAAGTATTTAGTACGTTCATATTCTTTTGGATATTTCTTGTAAGCTTCTTCGATTTTTCTAGGATCATCAATAGGAATCTGTAATTGATGAAAATATTGAATAATGTTTATGAAATCATCCTGATTTTTGGCTTTCCATAAATACGTACCTTCAGCAGTTTTAAGATCAACCAATACTGAAAATGTATATTGACTAAATAATCCAAAGTTGACAAAGCGTGCTTTTAAATTAAGACTGATTTCTTGTACTGAAGATAAATCAAATTGGATATCATCATTTTTTTGATTGCGATATCTCACAATTGTTCCATTGATATGAAGAGGTGTATTATGTCTTTCACGATCTTTATCATAAGGTTGACCATCTATAATAATATAAAAACTTTGACGAGAAACAAATTCTTTTTTTGTATCCTGAATAGCTATTGCTGGAATTGCATCTTCTTCATAAGTTTCTTGTAAATCATTTTCTGGCAAAACATCTTGAGAAAATTCTTTTAATAAGCTATCTTGTGTAGTAATACTATTAATATTTTTAAAGAATTCAATCTGAGTATCTTGATGTTTATGAATGACTGTTTGAATACCACCATCATAAAGATACATCATTGTCTTTGCATAGCTTGCGATCATTGCATCATGAGTAACAAGAAGAATCGTTGTCCCAGTTTGATTTAAATGAGATAAAATTTTGAGAACTTTATGCGAGTTCTTGGAGTCTAGATTACCAGTTGGTTCATCACAAACAAGAATTTTAGGTTGATTAATTAATGCACGGGCAATAGCAATTCTTTGACATTCTCCACCTGAACATTCATTAGGGAATTTATCAAGTAAATCTTCTATTTCTAAGTCTCGAGCAATTTCAACAACTCTATTTTGAAGTGTTTTTGGATTTTCTTTAGCCAACATTGCAGGTGATGCAATATTGTCAAAAACTGAAAGATAGGAAATGAGATTATGATCCTGAAATACAAAACCTAAATACTCATATCTAAATTGACATAATTCATTTTTATTAAGTGTTGAAATATCCTTGTTCATGATTCTGATACTTCCACTTGATATTTTATCAAGTGTAGATAAACAATTAAGAAGTGTGCTTTTTCCAGAACCAGAAGGTCCCATAATACAAATAAAATCACCTTCATCTAAAACAAAATTTACATTATCTAATGCATAAATATTTTTACCACGTTTCAAAAATATATCTGGGTCATAAACCTTTGTAATATTATTGGCCTCTATTAAGATATTTGACATTATTCGTAACCTCCTTTAAAGTTATTCTTTCTTTTATAAAAATATATATCATAATAGCCATATAAATACAGAAATAAGAAACAGCAATGCCTATAATTGTTGAAATACTTAATAAATTTTCTAAATATGACTTATATAAGAGTTCACCTAAAAAAAGAAATGGAATAATTATAACTAATATCAGAAAAAGCAAATTCTTAATGATTAAAATTAATTTTAATTTTTGGGGACTATAACCAATAGCATAATAAGTGGCTAATGGCATTCTTTGTTCATGATCATATATAGTGAATCGGAGTAGAAAACATAAACCAATCATGATAATTGTCATCAAAAAACATGGAAAAACAATGGCTGCAACTACAGGGTTATATGATGAGAAAAATAATAAGAAGATAATAATAGGAATAATACAGACATTTAAATTCATTAATGTTGCCATAACTCTTGAAAATTCACTGAAATGTGATAGACCATTCATCAAAATAGGGTGTTTTAATAGTATTGAATTATGCATTAAATCATATATAAGTGGAATCGTTGTATTAACTATTAAAATAATGCCAGCTAATGCATAAACAAATGACATTAAGAGATTTTGAAATGATAAATCAGAATTCATTAATTGAAATAACGATTGCACTGTTAAAAAGACAATAAAACAGGAAATAATGATTGAAAAAATAGGTGTCTTCTTTTTATGAATTGCACTCATTTGAGGTTTATATGGTGGTTTAGCTAAAACAGATTTATGAGAAACATATTTTGCAAGATCAGTGTCTAAACGTACAAATTGATGTGCACTTATTGCAAGAATAACAAGAAGTGTGAAAATAACAAAACAGAAGTTATAAAGAATAACTGTCGGTACCTGGTAGTTCATCTGAACTGATGATGTTCCTGATAATGTATAATTAATGATATACATAATACCATTTCCTAAAGCAATTCCAATAAGAAAGGCTATAGCAGTGAGACCTCCAAATTGAATCATAAGGTAAGTAAATAAATCTTTAGGTGACCTTCCTGATAATAAGAGAATAGAAAATTCTTGTTTTTTATTGATAATGAAATATTTTGTGACAAAAGCACTCAAAATAAAGGCAATGAATGCAGGTAAAGCGGGTATAGCATTGAGTGATGCTCTTGTTTCAATCGGAAACTCAAAATGTGTAAAAGCATCATACATTGCCAGAAAACTAAACTCAAATGCAGAAAGAAATATAAGAATGATAAGTAGTAAATGATATTCTTTCTTTCTGTTATGGTAAACCTTTCTTATAAATGTTAACATAACATTCACCTCTCTTATCTAAATAATAACACACAACAAAAATAATATAAATAATAATATGATATTATATATATATTAATCATAATTTTTATGTTCATACAAATGTATATTTGACAATCTCATAAGATTCTTCACTTATCATATATCCTAGTATACTTATTTATTGGTGAAAGTATAATAAGTTTTTATTTAAAGTCACGTTAATAATTACATATCATTAAAAGGGATTACCTCTACTCTATGTAGTAATCAAAACTATATTAATATTGACATTATCCGACAGATTTGGTAACGTATACATAAGAGGAAGAATATGAGGAGATAGATTATGAAAATTATTACAGATACAGGTTCATTATACTCACCTGAAGAAGGAAAAAAGATTGGTATTGATGTATTACCCCTAAATGTTATGGTAGATCATAAAAACTATCAAGAATATGTGGACATTCAAAGTTCAGAATTTATTGAAATAGTGAAACAAGGACATGTTCCTACATCATCACAACCTGCAATAGGAGTGACAATGGAAGTGTTTGAAAAGTATCCAGATGAAGAACTTCTTGTCATTAATATGGCAGATGGGTTATCTGGAACTTATCAGAGTACATTGGGAGTTAAAGAAAGTATGGATCATCCAGAGCATATACATGTCATGAATTCTATGACTTTATGTGGACCGCAAAGATATTTAGTAGAAAAAGCTGTCCGTTTAAGGGATGAAGGACTTTCATTAGAAGATATCAAGAAAGAACTCTATAAAAGTATTGCAGGTGAAGTTTCATTTTTAATTCCACAAGATTTTGGTTTCTTAAAAAGAGGTGGTAGATTAACTCCATTGGCTGCAACTGTTGGTGGTATGTTACGTATTACTCCTATTATGACAAAAACTAAGGATGCAAAAAGACTTGAAAAATTTGCCATGAAAAAAACATTCAAAAGTGCTATTAAAGAAATTATTAAATACTTTCAGGATAATGGAATTAACGAAAATTATAAAATTATATTGCACATGCAGGAGTGCTTGAACAAGCGAAATCAGCAATGGAACAAATCCGAGCTGTCTTTGAAAATGTTGCTATTGAAATATACGATTTATCTCCAGCATTTATTACTCAAGGTGGACCTGGGTGTATTGCTATTCAAACGATAAGGAAATAACATCAAAAGATGTTATTTTTTTAAAAATATGTTGAAACGTTTCAAAATAAATTGACAAACGATTACAGAGTGTGTATATTATAATTGTGAAACGTTTCAAAATAATTAGGGAGGAATTTATATGGAAGCATTAACTGAAAAATTGACAAACTTATTATTACCCATTTCAAACGCATTGAATAATAATAAACATCTAACTGCTGTTAAAAATGCAATGATGTTTACAATTCCGTTTATGATTGTTGGTGGTATCTTTTGTTTATTAGCACAACCACCTGTACCATCAACATTGGAACCAACGAATTTCTTTTATTCTTTCTTATTGTCATGGAAAGCTTGGGCAACAGCGAATGGTGGTGTCTTATTGCCAGTATTTAATTTGACAATTAACTTTATTGCTGTTTATGTTGCTTTTGGAGTCGCTTATGAATTAGCAAAAGATTATGCAATTGATAAATTAGCAGCTGGATTTTGTTCACTATTTATTTTCTTTTTAACTTCTGCTGCACCCTTCACTGATAAAACACTAGGAACTATTATTTCTTGTGGTAACTTAGGTGGTGTAGGTATGTTCTATGCAATAATTGTTGCATTTGTTGTTTGTGAGATCTATAGATTTTGTAAAGTGAAAAATTTTAAAATCAAATTACCAGAGCAAGTACCACCTAATGTTTCTGCACCTTTTGAGGCATTAATTCCATTTACAATCTCTACATTACTTTTCTTAGTTTTAAATATTATCAGTTTGAATGTGATGGATTCAAATCTTTGTAAATTAATTTATGCAATTATTCAACCACTTTTATCAGCATCTGGCTCATTACCATCAGTCATTATGATTAGTATATTATTGAGTTTATTTTGGTTTATGGGGATTCATGGAAACAATTTGGTTGGATCAGTTCTCACACCTATTACAACTGCTAATTTAGCCATTAATGCGCAATTTATTATGACTGGTCAAGGATCTCCAACACCTTTGGCAGGTGCATTTATGACGATATTTGGGAACTGGATGTCTTATCCAGCTATGATGTTAGTGTTCTTTTTAGTCGCAAAATCAGCACAGTTAAAGTCATTACGTAAACTTGCGTTGGTTCCAGATTTATTTAACATTAATGAACCATTAACATTTGGTGTACCAATTGTTATGAACGTTCTCTTAGCATTACCTATTATGATATGTAATGTCATTATGTGTACCGCTGCCTATTTATTAATGGATTCAGGCATTGTGGGAAGTATTTATATAAGTTTACCATTTACTTGTCCAGGCATTTTAAATCTATTTTTATCAACAGGAGACGTGAAAACAATATTCATGTGGTTGATTATGTTTGCTGTAGACGTTGTGATTCTCTTCCCATTTGTCAAAATGTATGATAAACAACTTTTAAAAGAAGAAAATGCAAGTATAGATGAATAAAAAAGAGGATAAATAAAAAGAGTTATGATATAATGACTATTACTAGAGAAATTAGGTGATTATATGGTAACAATTAAAGATATCGCAAAAAAATTAAATTTAGGAGTATCAACTGTTTCCATGGCTTTAAATGGAAATTCTAAAATTAAAGAAGAAACAAGAACTCTCGTTCTTAATGCTGCAAAAGAGTTAGGATATGTGAAGAATGGACTTGCTGTTGATTTACAACAAGGACATTCTCAGCTTATTTTGCTTGTTGTTGAAGACGCATCTAGACCATTCTTTTCTAAGGTGATTGATTTTATTCAAAGAAGAGTTGCTTATCATAATTTTGATTTGCTCATTACAACAACATATTTAAAACATGATCATACAGCTAAAAAATATATTTCTGAGCATCGTGCTGCTGGTGCCATTATTTATACAATGAATATTGATGATGATTTTATACTTCAATACGCTTCACCTGACTTTCCAATCGTTGTCATGGGAAGAGAAATCAAGGGAGACTATGTCACATCTTTACCAAAATTTAATAAAACATGTACAATTACAGAATATTTTATTTCACATGGATTTCATAAAATTGCATTGGTATTAGGTGCTTTAGATACATTAGGCTCAATTAGAAGATTAGAAAATTATTTACAATCATTAGATAATGCCCATATTTGTATTGATGAAAATAAAATGTTTTATGCAGAAGCAAGTACTTATGAAGCCGGTTATGAGGTTACAAAAACAATGATAGAATATATTCGTCAAGGTGATATAGATTCAATTGTTTATGCTAATGATGATATAGCAATTGGTGGTCTGTTGTGTTTAAATGCTCATGGCATTAAAGTTCCAGATGATGTCTCTATTATTGGTGGAACAAATTTATTACAGTCAAAAATAGTGACGCCAGCTTTAAGTACTTTGGGTTCTAATGATGAAACATTATCTTATCATTATGCGGTTGATTATTTAGTAGCTGCAATATTAAAAAATGACACTTCTGTAGTAGAACAAAAATATGAAGAGAGATTCAAGAATTTAAAAGAAGTCATTATTGAAAGAGAAACAGTAAAACTCCTAAAGAAAGTCATTCGGTAAAATGTCAAGAAAATAAATAAAATCTTTTTTAGATAAAT
>OKTP01000287.1_pt1 | contig 21006 bp, 17 predicted proteins | sample 1606291 | NCBI WGS metagenome assembly OKTP01 (sample SAMEA3879558, study PRJEB24766) | human gut metagenome | biome: human-associated habitat; feature: feces | place: USA | collected 1985/1987
GAACATATAGAACGGGATGCCCAAGGTGATATAGAAGAAGTATTCCTGCGAGTGGTGGAAGGTCTCCTCATTCACCGTGCCGCCGAACATGGCGATGATAGTGTTTGCGAAAATGAGATATACCGCCGTCAGAACAAGACTGCCGGTGACGCTTAACACCACCGCGTTGCCCACGCTGCGCCTGGCCTTATCCACCTCGTTTCTGCCCAGCGCCATGCTGACGAAGGCACAGCAACCGTCGCCCGCCATGACGGCGATGGCCAGCGCCACCACCGTTAGCGGAAATACGACTGTGTTGGCGGCGTTGCCGTAAGAGCCGAGGTAGCTGGCGTTGGCGATGAAGATCTGGTCTACGATGTTGTAAAGTGCGCCCACCAGCAGCGAGATGATGCAGGGGATGGCGTACTGCCGCATGAGCTTGCTCACGCGCTCCGTCCCCAAAAACTGATTTCCGGTTTCCAAAAAAATCACCTTTCTTTCAAAAAATAAAAAATGCGTAAGTCCCAATACATCCGGACTTACGCATTTCTGCTACACGATTTGCCTATGAAGTTTTCTCCCATCTTGCCATTTCTCACCCGATTCCGCAAAAAAGCGTGTGGCAATCTGCAACCGGATTTACGCAGAAACGCCACACGCTGTACGCCTATTATAGCAGAGGCAAATCGGAATTTCAAATGATTTTTTCTCATCCGATGCCGCTTTTTATTCCATATTATTTCGAGAAGACTGCTGCGATGTGATGCCGCACAACAATGCTTTCTCAATCATGTCCACCTTCTGAGGCCGTCCCATCAGCCGATAGGATTTGCACCATCACTGCGGCGATTGCAGCGGGATGACTTCTGTCCCAAGCGGCATTTTCTCCACGATCTGTTCTTCACGCAGAGAACAATCATAGACCGTTCCCTCATGCACGATGGCAAAGCCTGCCATGACATCGACCTCGATCGATTCTATGAGGAATTCCATAAAGCTCTTCGTCCGGTACATGGGATTCGGCACGGGGTCAGATGGGCGGAGCTCGCCCATTTCCAATAAAATCGTGTGGACACATTCGGCGTCATGGTCAGCAACCATTAAATCAATATCGTGGAACGCAGAGGTGATGCCCTTGAAATACAGCAGCATCGACGCACCCAAGGCCCACTGCACATGGGCCTCGTTCAACCGCTGAGCGATCCTCTTCAGCAATTCGATTTTCTTTTATATTTCCGTCATGATGCACCTCGTTCATTGGTCTGTCATAACCATTTTGATATGCCAAATTCTTCTGCTTCAGATAATTTCGCAGAATTTCTGCATGCTTTCCCAGGATATTATTGCTTTGTTGGCAGTCAATAAAGAACCCAAGACCCGCGCAGGTGACCGCTATGTGTACTTCTCCGCCGAGATGGAAAGTCTCCTGCGGGAGTACCGGCAGGAATGTGCATACATCACCGAAACCTATGACCAGCGGCAGCTGACCGCTGATGACTTCCTGTTCCGCCGTCAAGGAGCGCAGCTCCCCATGACGCCCACCACCTTCACCTACCGCTTCAAGCTGATCCTCAAGAAGAACGGCCTGCCGCAGGAGCTGAATGTCCATTCCCTCCGCCACACCGCCGCCAGTCTGATGATCGCGGGCGGTACGGATGTGGCCACGGTAGCGGGCATCCTCGGCCACAGCCAGCCCTCTACCACGCTGGACATCTACACCCACGCCTTTGACAAGAACAAAAAGGCCGCCAGCGCGGGACTGCAAGAGATGCTGGAGATTTGAATCACACATCCGCACACATATATCGAAGCTCACAAAACTGCATGGTTGAGATTGTTACATCTTCATGCTATAATTGATAAAATACCACACATTACCACTCCCATTCGTGCTTTGATTAATGTGTAAGGTGGGTGGATATTATGCGCATGAGCGAAGCAGAGTTTCTGAACCGATTGAACAAGGCATTCCCGGAGAAGGTGATATTTGCTGAACAATCTCGCCTTAGCGAATATTTGTCGTTGTTTGTGGAAATCCGCAGATACGCAAGAGGTGCTGGTGTATCATCTGTTCAATGGCTTACCGGCAGAGGCTTTATTTGGAAAGAAACAGGGTATATCGAACCCGATATGCACAGTGGAGATACATGCGGACCGTCTCCCGATTATACAGCTTTTGAACTGGCCGACTATGTGTTTCGAACCTATCCATTAGCCGGAGAGTACCAGTTGACCGATGCGGAAGACGCACTGCTCTATCAATCCGCAAGCGAAACCGTCAAGAAAGTGTTGATAGATGGAGGACGCACTTCCGTAAGAGAGGACGCTGTACTCGTACTTGAAACAATAAACCTGTTGAAGGGTTGGTCCTCAGAATTAGCAGATGAGGAGACTTCCGGGTCTCTTTGGAATTATATTTTCCTTCAATACGGATTTAATCCGGAAAATTCTGAGGCCGCAGCCAATAGATTATATAATTATTTCAGAGGTGCAATCAAAGGTACACTGGCACACTACAAGCGTTTTTTCGCACCTGAGGGAACGCAGCGATATTACACCTCTCTGCTGCTCCATGCTCTGGCACCAAAGCAAAGCATAGAATCTCTCTACTCCATTCTATTTGATTTTTATGTGAAAAACTTAGATTTTCAATATGTAACGGAGGATATCAGCTACAAAGTATTTACGAAAGGCATGCGTGCGCGTTGGGATTCCCGCATTGCCAAGAATGATGAACTGCAATTAAGGGCAGATGCCATATTTTCCGGTTTGCAGACATTGTTTAAGGAACGTCCCGGATATATGGCAGTTCTCTGTGACTCCATCGTAAAAAAGATGGACGCAATTCTCCGGAACGAAAACACTGACCTAATTGATCCCGACCGAAATTATTGGGATACTATCCTCGTCGAATGGTATCAAAGGAAAAGCAGCACCGAACGGGTACAGGCACAGGGGGAACAACGGCAGCGGAAAACAGAATATGTTGCAACAACGACAGACCGCATCTATGCTCAATATACGATGGAGCATTCCTCCGTTGGCATAGCAATACCTAAAATCCGCTTGTCTAAGGTGGCGCAGCAACGTCCTGTAATTAAAATCTACCAAAGTGAAATTTGTATCTATAACGCCGAACTTTCGGTCACTGGGGATGAATTGTGCTTAACAACAAGAAGTCTCTTCATTCCGTTTGAAGAAATGTCGTATGATTTTTCAAACACACCGGCTATACGGGTAGAGATCCACTATGACGGAGAGCTTCTCTATAATTCGGCTGAAAAGCTATATCGCCAATATATCTTGTTGGATGCATCGGGGGCTGAAAGAACTCCCCACTGTGGAACAATTTACTTGTTTGCCAGCAACTTGCAGGAAGTAACCTTTCCCGATGATACAGACGGAATATATAGCTACCCATATCCGGGGCAACTGTATCGCATAAATTTGGACGAGGTGTCATCAGCTGCCATTGATGGCCGAGAGATCTTCGTATGCGCATCGACTGCGGCACAGTTCCGCCATCATACCTCCCTGCGTAAAGCGGTCTCTGCCCAAGTAATCCATCAGGGTGTATCCTTCGATATTTTTCCTGCCCCCTTCCAGCTTTTTATCGTTCTCCCCGAGGGAGAAAAAAGCATACGATACCAATTCTCCATCGACGGAATGCGTCACAATGCAGATGCTTTCTGTGGTGGCGGAAATGAATTGGAAATTCCATCAGAAAATGATGGCCTTTGCCACTGTGTCCGTATAATCGACCTTGCTACTGACTTGGTAAAATATGAATTCAATTACATAGTTCTTGCAGATTTCAATGTTACTTTAAACGCACCCATCTACTATGCAGACGGATCACAAGCAACTGCCAATATCTCCTTTGCCGCCAAGCAGTTTCATTATTCCCTGGTCTTAGAAGATACCTCTGACAGTATAATCGTCCCCGTTTCCGGAATGACTTGGCAGCTTGAACTGTACATCCCTTTGGTTCACTGCGCGTTGATGGGGCATAATGCATTCAAGATTCCGGGTATGATTTGGCACAAATCCATTCTGCACGACGAATTCGTGAAGCTGGAGTTGCCGGAGGGATGGAGTGGACAGCTCATGCTTGGTATAAGCCCTGTTCCAGAGGTGAGTCCTTCCTATTTCGAACTTGGCAATACGCTCCGTGCGATAGCGGCGCCGCAGGCAGAGTATGATCTGTGGATTTCTCTGGAGAATATAGCAGGAAATCATATAAACCGAAAAATTACCACCATCGCCTGTAAGCCCACCTTTGCTGCTCCGCCAATCGAAGTAATTGACAGCACCCTGCACTGGCAACCGGAGGGCAACTATGTTGGCGATCCCGAAAGCACCTTTCAAGTCGAAGTCCAACGCCCCGGCGGAAGTATCGACACTTATGCGACATCAACAGAAAGCACCGCCCTTGCCAACACCAGTTCCTACGCCTTGGGAAACTATTCTTATCAAGTTTTCCTAAAAAAGAAAAGCCTGTTTTCCGGCGGAATGAATGAACTTATTTTCAAGGGTTCATATTGCGTTGGAAATCCACTCGAATGGCTTTATGACGGGAAAGAGCTTATTATAGGAGATGCGCTCTACTGGGATTTTGAGACAGAGACCCTGAAAGCGTTGCTTATGAAGTACGGATGCGGAATCCTGACAAATTTGGACTACCAAGGGACAACTGTCGCATCTGGTGAAACAATGCCCGCACCGTGCTATTCGGCAACGCTATCCTTTATTAGCAGTACAGGGCGACGCATCCCGTTTAACTCCAAGCCGTCAAATGACTTTGAATTGGTCAACCCTGTTAAGGTTTGGATTGTCAACGAACACTTGCTGATCCTACGGTGTACAACGGAGGATGCAGTATATGTTGATAAGGATTTTTCCACAATAGTCAACCGTAATCCGGCCACTTATATGAGCAAAGCTGAACAGCATCATCGATTAAAGACACCCGACTATTTCAAGTACAGCATTAGAGAGGGCTACCAATATGTTTGATCCCATCAAGGCTTCTAAGGAAATCAAAGATAGCTATATTGATTATATCACGACCACTTTTGATATGGCTGACACCGACTATGAGCGAGAATTTCGGAAAGAGTTGCAAACGGACGGTATGGTAGCCAGCGGGCCCTTTCTTGATATTGGCGGCTCCTATGAAACAGGGCATACATTGCGAGAATTGATCCAAGCGCAAAAAGCAAGTATCTTGTTTGAAAACCTGGAGCCTGTTGCAGAAAAAGAGCGTGAGCTAAAGCTGGACAGACCTCTTTATCAGCATCAGGAAACTGCCATGCTGAAAGCGGACAAAGGGGAAAATCTGGTCGTTACGACAGGAACAGGTTCTGGTAAAACGGAGAGTTTTTTGCTGCCCATCATCAATCATCTATTACGGGAGCAGGAAGCCGGAACTCTTTCCGCCGGTGTCCGCGCAATCATCATTTACCCGATGAACGCGCTGGCCAATGACCAGATGAAGCGTATGCGCGCTCTTTTCAAGAATTACCCTCAGATATGCTACGGTGTTTACAATGGCAATACCGAGCATACACAGTCTAAGGCGCTGGCAGAGTACCACCGCACCTACCACGATGAAGCTGGGGAGCCGATAGACCCTGCTCCCAATGAAATCATCTCCCGTGAGGTCATGCAGGAACGGCCTCCCCATATTCTTATAACCAACTATTCCATGCTGGAATACATGATGCTGCGGCCAAAGGATGACGCGGTATTTTCCGGTGCCAAGTTAAAATTTATTGTTTTAGACGAAGCACACATCTACAAAGGTGCAACAGGCATGGAGACCTCCCTGCTGATGCGCCGACTCCGGGCGAGGATCAGCGAACCCGATAGTGTTCAATACATTCTGACAAGTGCAACACTTGGTGGGCCTGATGCAGATGGTGATATCCTGAGCTTTGCTGAAAAGCTATGTGGTGTTGCATTCCAACGATCTGGAATTATTCGTTCCACAGAAAAGCGACCTGCCATGGAAGATTTTTTGGACTTTGCACCAGCACTTTTTGAGGAACTGCAAAGAAGTCCTGATATTTCCTCCGTGTTAGCCCGCTATCACGCTGACTTCGCTCCGGTAGGGAGCGAGGGCGAAAAGCTCTATGCGCTTTTCTTGCATTCCCGGCTGTTTGCTTTGCTTCGGAAGGTCGCACACCAGCCAATTACGGTCGCACAGCTACGTCAGGCCCTGTCCGAAATATGCCCTATGACAAATGAACAGGTCATATCCTTCATTGCAGTCTGTGCTCGCGCCGAAAAAGATGGCGCAAATCTGATCAAACCCCGCTATCACTTTTTTGTGCGAGCCTTAGAGGGGGCATATATCACACTCGCTTCTCCGAAGCACCTGTTTTTACATCGGAAGCACTCGTTTACAAGCGAAAACAACAAAATCGATGCCGCGGTATTCGAGGCCGCTGTCTGCACAGATTGTGGAAGAATGGCTATTGTCGGCAGAGAAGAAGGCGGAGCTTTACACCCATCAGCGCGGAAGGGGCTGGACGACCCTTCCGACTTCTACTACCTTAAGGACAGCGCAGAAGATGTACTGATTGACGAGGAAGATTGTGCAGATGACGCCACAAACGATTTTGTCATTTGCTCGGTTTGCGGGGCTATCTCTACGGAAGCAGACACAAAATTTAAGCCACTATGTGAACACAGCGAATCCAACTATCGCAAGCTTCGCAAAATAGAACAACACAAAAACCATGTTGCCAGATGCCCTGCCTGCGGCTTTGGTTCGTTCCGCCGCTTCTATTTGGGAAGCGAAGCAGCCACCGCTGTATTGGGAACCGAGCTTTTCGAGCAACTTCCCAACGAGGAAGTCACCATAACATCAGCACTAAAGGAAAATCAAAATTCTGGTCGGCGCAGCATCTTCGCTGGCACAGCGCAACCACAGCAAATACGTAAAAAGCTGATGCGGCAGTTTCTTTGCTTCTCTGACAGCCGAAGTGAAGCGGCGTTTTTCGCCTCCTACATGGAGCGTTCCTATGATGAATTTTTGCGTAGACGAGGTATTTGGCACATTGCGGAGAAATATCGCAATAGCGGCATAGAAAAAGTAAGCGTATTTCAATTCGTCGATGAACTCAGCCGCTATTTTGAAAACAACAGATCTTTTGCCGAGTGGGATGCTGGCGAAAATCAAGATGTGGGTAAGTTATCTGCTGCGAGCCGCAGTAATGCGTGGGTGGCGATTCTGAATGAAATGTTCAATGCCCGCCGCGGCACCAGCCTTGTGTCAATGGGTGTACTTTCTTTTGCATACAGGCGAAACGCTCAGGTAGCTACGGCGTTTCAGGGCGACCCGTATAACCTCTCATCACAGGACGCCATTGCCCTGCTCGAACTTCTGACACAGGACGCAGTATTCTCCGGTGCCATCGATGCAGGAAAGGAGTATACGCTGACAGCCGCTGAACGCGAGTATATTTTCTTTACGCCCTCGGCAAAGAAGTTGGTATTGCTGCGTACAGGAGACTCCGCAAAGCAAAGCTGGATCTCCGGGTGGCGTGGTCGAAAGCGTCCCAACGGGAATTATTATCCCAACAGTCGACTCGTGCGGCTGACGCGGGCATTGGGTATTTCCGATGATGAAGCGGACGCCATTTTGGAAGATTATTGGACTAATGTGTTCAAAGCGGAAACGGAGGAATTTGTACTCGATGCGAACGATTTTGATATTTGCATCGGCGGAACGGAGGGCGCGAAATTTTACCGTTGCAAGAAATGTGGTCGGGTCACACCGTATAATGTAAAAAAACATTGTGCTTCCGTAAAATGCGCAGGAATGTTGGAACCCTGTGATCCTCTAAAGGATTCTGCCATGAACCACTACGCCCGTCTTTATAGCAGCAGTCACTCTGAACCGTTATATATCAAGGAGCATACGGCGCAACTTGCAAAGGATCAGCAAACACGGTATCAAGAAGCCTTCGTACAAAAGAAGATCAATGCGCTCAGCTGCTCTACGACTTTCGAAATGGGTGTTGATGTGGGCAGTCTGGAAACCGTGTATATGCGTGATGTCCCGCCCAGCCCATCCAATTATGTGCAGAGGGCAGGCCGTGCCGGTCGAGCAAAGCATTCTGCGGCATTTGTTATGACCTATGCGAAATTATCCTCTCACGACTTTACATATTATGACGACCCGACGGCCATGATCAGCGGAAAGATCAAAGCCCCAATTTTCGAAATTGAGAACGAAAAGATACTAAATCGCCATATTTTTGCTGTAGCTCTGAGTTCCTTCTTCGCACAGCATAAGGAAGTCTATGCGGGTGATAACCAAACTGTCTTGTTGAATGAAGGCGGCTATGAGCTGCTGAAGGAGTACTTGAATACACAGCCGGAAAATCTCCGACAACTCTTACTGCGCTCGATTCCAACAAAAATGCATCAGCGACTTGGGATTGCTGATTTCGGTTGGATAAATCGACTTTGCGGAGAGAATGGTGTTCTTGAAATCGCCGTACAGGATTTCCGCGGAACAGTAGTGGAAATGGAAAAGGAACTGTTGGCTTGCCGCCGCAGGCACGACGATGAAGCTGCCGGTGTCTGGAGCCGCACCCTTAGAAATTTTAGGTGCAGCAAGGATGACAACGCTGGGAAAAAGAGTCTTATCGGTTTTTTGGTTCGCAATAATGTACTTCCCAAGTACGGTTTCCCCGTGGATACCGTTGAGTTGATTCCGGATATCAACGCTGTGGGGCGAGGAAAGGCTTTGCAATTAGCCAGAGATCTACAAATGGCCATCGCAGAGTACGCTCCCGGTGCAGAGGTCGTCGCAGATGGCAAAATGTATGTCAGCCGCTATATTCGCAAAATGCCGGGCAAAAATGCAGACGCCGCATGGGAGAAAGGCTTCTACTGCCCCAAGTGTCCTACTTGCGGCCAGCCAAACTTCACTAAAGATCCTGTTACTGGCAGCGGTCGCGAATGCGTTTCCTGCCATACACCCATCAAACGCCTGTCTTGGAGAAAAACGTTGGAACCGCGCATGGGGTTCTGTGCAGAAAAAAACGCCAGACCTGTTCCTATGCACCGCCCCGAACACGATTTTAAGACAGACGATTACTACATCGGAGACCCGCATCGTAATCTAATCGCCAAGCAAATATTTGAAGTAAACGGTCAATCTTTGCAAATTGAATCTACTTCAAATGACTCTCTCGTAGTCATTGGCCAGACTGATTACAAGGTTTGTCCTGCTTGCGGATATGCAAGCGAAACCGGAATCCCCCTTGAGCACAAGAACTCCAGAGGATACCGTTGTGTTAATAAAGAGGGCAACTCGGCAGAATACCGTTTGTCGCATGATTTCAAGACAGATGTGGCAAAAATCACCTTTGTGACACAAGAGGCGGCAGATATAAATGTGATGCTGTCAGTACTCTATGCCCTGTTAGAGGGATTGTCCCGCGAGATGGGGATAGAGCGCACCGACATCAAAGGATGTTTGTTCTACACATCTGTGGATGGGTGTATGATCTTTTCTGTAGTTCTATATGATGCAGTCGCTGGTGGTGCAGGCCATGTTCGCAGAATTGTGACAGCGGACGGGCAGGCATTCCAACGAGTCCTCGCAAAAGCAATTTCCGTTGTAGACAACTGCGATTGCGACTCGTCTTGCTACAGATGCCTAAGAAATTACTACAACCAAAAAATCCACGACAATCTGAATCGAAACCAAGCTTCCGCGTTTTTACACCAGTGGGTGGGAAACATGAACCCATTACCGATGGAAACAATTGAATAAAAGATTTTCCCTCTGCCATATAGCAGAGGGAAAATCTTTTTGTAATAGCGAAACACTATAGATATCACACCATTACATCCGCATATTCTTCATATAGGCATATAAAACGCTTATATTTTCCAAATTTCATTGCCGCTAAGCAGAAAACCGTATAGGATTCTTTTTTCGGTCTCACTTGCCTCTTCCGATTTAATTCGGTTTTGAATTATCGGTATGATAGCATCTTTGTGGGCAATAAAACAACTCATGTACTTTTCATGACGAGCAAAGTTTTCCCACATATAATTGGAAAAGTCTACTTGAGAGTAGTCAAAACTCTCCGAATCTAATAGGAACTGCAAATGCGGTCTTCCCTCAGACAGTTCTTTTAAAGCACTTATATCAGATATCATATCGTTTATATAGAGAAGATAGACGCATTCCAATCTACTCTCAACCGGATCGGGGTATGAGTGCACACCTGTGACTTCTTTTCTGCTAAGCTCTATTACTCCATTTAGAAATTCCTTGATTGAATTCTGATCTGGGGTCAACCATCCAGAGAATATAAAGTCGTAGATTGCCTCTATTGGCAGTTGTGCAAAGTTATCGGATAAAATGTATTTATACTTCTGTTGAACCGTATCACCGGTAATCTGCTGATAAAACAACCTCAATAATATGACTTTCTTATGGAAACTATTTTTTACAAAGGCATAATGCCAAGTGAAACAGGCTTTAGATTTTCCAGTGGATTGTAACGCTCTCACTGGTTGCATCAATGTGGGATATGAGAATATCAACCACCTTGCGCTTATCGTCAAAACTCACGGACTCCCAATCGTTGAGGTAATTCGTGATACAGTCAATTTGCGTGTCCGAAACGGAATTAGCGGTGAGATCGGCCACCAGTTTTAACTGCTTTTGCCGTTCTGCGTCCAGCTCCTCGATCCTATTGTTTGCGTATTGCAGGAGCAGCGGGTTTGCCCCGGACAAAGTGTCCAGAAGTTTCTCAATCTCGCTTTCCGTCTTTGCCAGGGCAACACGGGCGGCGGTCAGTTTGGGGTTATAGCCCGGTTCCTTGCCGCCTTTCAGCGTGTGATACTTCCGCATTTTCTCCACCATCTCGCCATACACAAAGGACTCCATGCTTTGCGCCGTCAGCGTACCGGCACCCTCGCAGCTCCCGTTATCGGCCCGCTGCTTGCACCGCAGGTAAGTAACGCCGTTTTGGGCTCTCAAGCCCACCAGAGCATAGCCGCAGCGTCCGCACTTGATTTTCCCGGCCAGCCAGGTATTGTGGCATTTGCGGCCATTCTGGAATGAGGTGTTTTGTGACAGCTTACGCTGGACGGTCAGCCAAAGGCTGGAGGGGATGCGCCCCTGGTGGGGAGCGATTACAAGGATTTGTTCTTCACCCTCCCGGCCCTGGTAGAGATAGCAGCTATTGTCCCCCGTGAACATTTCCGGGGGGCTTTCGATTTTTACGCCCTGGGCTTTGAAGTATTCGTAGATGTCCATATCGGCCTGGACATAGACCGGGTTTCTCAGCAGTTTCGAGATAAAGGCCCGTTGCAGGGCTTTTCCATAGACATCAATGGAGTTTTTGACAAAGTACCGGGTTATATCGCCGTAGGAGCTGCTCGGCTCCGCATACATCTGGTACATCAGCTCGGCAAAATCCATTTCCGCATTTTCCACCAGCTTCTTTGTCTTGATCCCGTCCATGACGATGGGCTCAGTATCAAAACCGTATGGCGTCCGGCCCCGCATATAGTAGCCTTTGGTACACCGGGAATAAAAAGCGTCCTGCACGCGCATTTGGATGCTTTCCCGTTCCAGCTGGGCAAACACGATACAGATATTGAGCATCGCCCTGCCCATCGGGGTAGAGGTATCAAATTTTTCCGTACAGGACACAAACTCCACATTGTACTGCTTGAACAGCTCCATGAGCTTTGCAAAGTCCACAATGGAGCGGCTGATCCGATCCAGCTTGTAGACGATCACCCGCTTGATGAGCCCCAGCTTGATGTCCTGCAAAAGCCGCTGGAAGTCCGGGCGTTCAATATTCTTGCCGGAGTAACCTTTATCCTTGTACTCCCGGCCCTCACCGCCTTTCAATTCGTAACGGCAAAATTCAAACTGACTTTCAATGCTGATACTGTCCTTTTTGTCAATCGACTGCCGCCCATAAATCGCGTCAATTCTGTTATCCATAATTAGCTCCCTTTCCATAAATGGGAGCCAACCTACAACTATATTATACCTCTAATGCCCCCATGCAACAAGGATGACTCCGGCCTACCCCCTCTGTCCGGCGTACTTTACGAACACATCAAACAGCCGCCGTTCAATTTCGCGGTTTCGTTTGTCCCGCTCCTGCGGCGAGTATATGGGGGTAACATTCTTGACGGTGATCGTCCGATCCCCAAGAACGGCAGTTTTGATCTCGCTTTCGTATTTGACCTGTGCCTGCATAAAATACCTCCCTCTTAAAACGGTATGGATAAAGGAAACGGCCAGCACCCGCATAGGGCGCTGGCCGCTTGACGGTGTGACCTCTGGACACTTTGTCCAGAAGTCAATAGGGGCTCCGCTCGTAGTAAGCCGCAGCCTCCTCCGGGGTGGTGTAGTCAAAAACCTCGTGGAGCTCCAGCATGACCTGTTCAATGTCGGCGGGCTTGAAGCCGCACCGCTCCATCGCAGAGATCACATAGCCCCGGCAGGCCCCCTCGCTCCACGGCTGGGAGAGCAGGGCCGCCAATTCTGGATCGTAGTTCATAGAGCGTTCCCCTTTTTCATAAAGATATAGGGGAGCGCCGCGCTCATTTTCTTGCCCCGTCATAAGACAGCATCCTCGGCGGCGGCGCTCCCCCGCAAAGAGGGAGGCGGCCCGGCACTGTGGCCTGGGGCCCCCGCGTCCCCTTTACGGAGAGGGAAAAACTTCCTCTCATATACCCAGGACAAAAAAGGGGCAAATGGAGATGGTAATTAGAAATTTTCTCTTAAATATTTTTTCATCCGTTTGATGCCGCTTTCCACGGAACAACGGACGGCGCTTTTATCCACGCCCTCCTCGCGGGCAATCTGGCGGTAGCTCTTGCCGAGGATCAAGTGAGCGTCCACCCGGCGGCCCTGGATTTCCGGCAGGGAGTTGAGGGCGTTCCACAGACGGAAAAACATTTCTTTCCGATCCAGGAGCTCCTGGGGGCTGGGCTCGTGCAGACACGCGGAGTATTCGATCCCGTCATCGCAGTCCAGGGAATAAAACGCCTTGTTCCGGGTAAGCCGCCGCTGATAGGCCGCTTCATTCCTCCGGCTGGCCAGAAGCACCTCGGCCACTTCATCGGGCACCTCCACCAGCTCGTCCACTATGTACCAATAATAAAAATCTTTCATATTGATTGTAGTCATAACTTGTCCTCCATTTTGTTTCGGTGGGTTGGTTGATCGGAAACAAAATGAAGGACTGGCGGAGAGCGGCACCCTGGGGAGCCGTCCCGTACCTCTGGACACTTTGTCCAGAAGTGGAATAAACAAAATGCGCTTGCACAACACAAGGCCGCACAAGCGCATAAAACGAGGAAATTATTTAGATTATAACAATTTTCGCAACCACTACCAGAATATCCTTGTCCGGTGCCTGGGCTTTTTTTGACAAATTAAGGGCATGGACAAGGCAAAGAAACACGGCGTACCTCCTTTGCCGCCGTGGGTATAAAAAAGCGGCGGCCTTGAAATGATTAGTTTCAAAACCGCCGTTTGACTTCTGCCCCTATTTGAGGCGCATAACAACACAGCCGCCAATCCAACGGTTTTTTTATATGCCGTTTCCGTTGGCGGCCCCCAAACAACTATTAACCTCAAGAAAAAATACAGAAAAGAGAATATAATACGGTGCCGATGCCAAGTAATATATACACTATTCTCAACCCGAACGAATATTTTGCGTCTGGATTTCTCGTTAAGAATTTTGGTAATTTTATTTTGTTGCAGATAAAACCGAATATCACAAAACCTGCACCAATCACAAGCGTTACATATTGCCAATACTCACTTAAAAACTTTTCTATAAACTCCATCACTTGCCCATCCAATATTTCATGCAATACTCACTCAGCTTTTCATAGTCAAACATATAATTAACGTCCATGAGATAATTTTCCATCATCGCCACGGAACTAATAAACTGTAAATCTATTTTGCCATCTTCAAGCTGGTCATTCTTTAAGATGAACAGGCTTGTTTTCTTGTCCTGCGTCATTTCGGAATTAGTCTTTTTGCAATAAATAGGTTCATCAATCCAATCCCATTTAGGATCTACGGGAATAAGTACGATTTCAGGAATGTTATTATCGTCTATGCCATAGCCCATAAGCCAGTTGTAATATGTATGAACAGTTTTCGTTAGTTTTTTCTTTGTTGTCATTTTCCAGACAACGGCGGTCTGATAATCTTTCCCTGTCTTTTCCTTAAATACTTCCGCTACCTTTTTCATATTTTCTTCTTGTTTAGCGGTCAGCTTTCCTTGCAGCGGCTTAAAAATGTTTCCAAACAATCCCATGATTTTTCACCTTTCCTTTTTGTTATTGTTGCAGTCGTTTTTGCATTGAAAGTTTATCCTCTTTCCATGCTTCATACAATTCCTCGTTTTCTTCCCACAATTCTCTTAATTCAGAATTATCAGAAAGAATGGCACCAATAGCCGTTACTGCTTTTTGTTTGAGGGGAGAAAAGTCAAAACATTTTTGTGAACTTGTCCACTCAAAATAATCTTCCTCATCACATCTATACACAAAGCTGTTTATTACGCTGTCAATAACGGCCGCTGATACTAAAGCGTAATGAGCTTCATCATAGCCGATATATTCAGCCTGTATAACCTCATCAAAATATCGTTCCATATCAGCAATTATGTCTAATGAATTTTTAAGGTCAGTCAAAGCGTCATACGCAGTATCATCATCAAAAACACCATAATTCCATGCGCCCATATATCATCCTCCTTTATCTACCGGGCCACTTCTGGACAAAGTGTCCAGAAGTCCGCACCTAAACAAGCAACGTAGCGATACTACACACGATCAACACGCATCCCCCGCGCCAAAGATGAAGCGGCAAGTTCCTCTTTATTTTTCCTGTTCTTGCTCTAATCGCTGAAAGAGTATATCAAGATAATTTCTTTTATCCAATTAGTACCACACGTCCACGCTCTGGGAAATAAATATTCAACCCCATCTTCCAAAGTTCAAAATAAGGACGGAAAGGATTTTCCCGTTTCGTATCATACATAGGCCACTGGAGATAATCGGACAATAGATAATCGCAGTTGATATGGTACAATGCCTCAGTCATTAACTCAATATCCTCATAGCCCTCCTTGTACAGCATATCGCTACACCAATCTATCAAATCAGTTTCTATTTCTGTACTTTCTCCATTTATTTGTTGCTGATAGGCTTCTTCTCTGAAAGTCTGGGCAGCTTGTCCGAATAAAATTTCTATTTTGGCGTTCTCGTCCAATGGAGCAGCTTCCTTGAACTCCTCCACGAAAATACGATTTATATTTCTAATATAGGCTTGTACTGCATTTTCAGCGTTCTGTCTATTATCTTCTGAAAATCGAGTAAAGAAATACCCTGCATAGCTGGTTTGTTCGTCTGGCAGTTCAACCTTTGCTGTATCTTTGCTGATTTCATCAATTTCCAAAAGTTCTTGTAACATATTTAATCCAGTTTGCCCATAGAGAGCAAAAATAGGGCGCAGATGTTCGATATTTCCACCGCGCAACTCCTGAAACAGAAAAGGCGGTACAGCTTCTTCCTCCAAATCGTAATCATGTTCTTCAAAGATTTCCATTAGTAATGGGTCTTGTTGAATAATCTCTGCCCAACGATTGGGAAGATATTTTTTACATTCATCTATTGTCATTAAAAATTTCTCCTCCTTTTCCTGCATATAGGGTGTTCTTATAGTACATCTTCATGCCAGATTTGACGAAGCGTAATTCCTTTTTCAAAGGTTTCCTCCGTGCCATCTTCAAAATGGACTTCAACCCGAATAGCTTCTTCATTCTCGTCATTTTCCGATTGATTAACCCAGTCAACCCATTCGATTATTGGAGATAGTTCATCATTGTCCCTAACAATTCGATACCCTTCTCCCAGATTTTCAGATAAAACATCTTCAATTTTATCAAGCTGCATTGTCATTAACTCCGTTTCATCATCTTCAATTTCAACCCATTCCCCGGTTTCGTTTTTCTCCATATATGTGCCATAAGGCAAGGACAACAGGGACACTACGGTCGGGTCAATGCGGCAAATATCTCGAATATCGTAAAAGCCAGCTTTTTCATCATCAAGTTCGTCGTCCATCATATCATCATCGGAAAAGAAGCCCCAACCGCTTTCCCAGCCCCATTCCTCACGTTCTGGCATTATTCGTTTGGCCCCCTTGATTTTATAGCCCTTTTGAGCGATACGGTCAGTTGCATAGCAGAATAGGGGACCGTCCCAATCGGGAATGATAGGCGGCTTTCCATCGGCGGCACGTGCAACACGCAGTTCGGGATCATCTTCAAATTCTGTTTCCAAAAATTCTTTTAACCGCTTATCCAAAATTGCACTTATCGCCTGGTAGCTTTCCTCGGTATAAGGCAAAAGCAAATATGCGGCTTCTTCCTCCTCAATGCTATTCCATGTATGGTCTTTCAAAACAGCCAGAGCGCAATCACGGTAGTCCCGAAGATAGCCATAGGGGTTTGAGCGATTGTCCTGGGCATACCATTGAGCAAAGCCAGAGCCTACCCGATCAAAAAATTGTGTGGACAATTTTCCGTCCAGCTTGTCCCGGATAAACACACGCAAGTCGGGGCCATTCCCCGCCCTAACTGCTTCTACCACATTTCGGTACTGGGTAAGAAACGGATTACTCATTTGCCCTCGTTCCATAGCCCAACGCAGATAAACGGCCATAGAGTTGTAAGCGGCCAGTTCATCAACAGGCAAATGCAAATCCCGGATACGTTTTAGATGACTTTCCGCATTATCCATTTCCGCTAAATCATAGCCAATCGTATCTTCATCTGTAATTGCATTAAGGCGCGTGGGGTTAATGACCTCCAAGATTTCGTCCGGGCATTTATCTATAAGTTCATCTACACTATTTTCTAACTTAAACTCCATTTCTTCCTTGTAGAGAGGGATAAGCTGATAAAAATTCACTTCGTCCCCGTCGGGGAGAGTGCAGAAGTATGAGGGTTCACCAAACACACCAGGGTTTAATAACATAGCCCCGCACAATTTTGTACTTTCCGCAAATGGCTCACCGGAACTTATGGTATGTCCCCAGCCAAGCCAAGTATTTCTATCTTTAACAGGTATGCGGGCAATCCATTTCAAAACATCAATAGGCCAATACCATTTTTCCTCTTGCCAATCCTCCTCCGACAATTTCCAATCCGGGGGAAGATTGATTAAAAGCTCTGCCCGTTCCAATTTTTTCTCTGTTAGTTCCTCTGGCACGTTCATTCTATGAGCGCCCATTCCAAATGTAACAAGGGTATAATAGTTATGATCTTTTCGCGGTGGAATAACGCAGATGTCCAAATGAATACCTGTGGAAACACTTTCGTGAAATACGTAATCATAATGACCGAAATATTTTTCAATGTGTTTCTCTACCGCATCCCAATCGGCCTCGCCATACATTTCGACTGGTTCTTCCGAAAGATACCCCTCACAATCGCTCACCAATTTCTGCGCTTCTGGATTGTCCGGCTCTAATTCCAGCCACCGCTTTCCATATTCAAGAGCAACAGCCGCCGTATCATCTGCCATGAGGTGAGCATATCCCATGCGAGCGTTCCAGTACGGGTCATTTTCTCCCTGTTTCCATACAGTTTCCAAAATGTCAATGGAGTGTTGGATAAGTTCCTTATCTACTTCATCATCATCTCCATGCGCCTTGTGATCTCCCAATACTGCCAAATTGCTATAAGCCCGACCAAGCAATACGGTCAATTTATATCCACGCTCTTTTTCCGGGATAGCTTCAATGGCTTCAATACACCGGGAAAATTCATCGTTTTTATTCCACTGTTCAAGTTGTTCCAGCAAATTGTCCATACCATAATCCTCCTCCAGTTGACGTTTTCAAAACAAAAAAGCGTTTCTATCCGCGCAGAAAACTGCCTTGATAGAAACGCTTATATATACCAATATTATTGGGGGCATGACAAAAGCCCGATGCTACATAGTTATAGCACCGCTCCGCTTGCTTGCTTGCTTGCTTGCTTGCTTGCTTGCTTTAGGATGGCAGAAGTCATGTTGCTTGTCAACCCCTTTTTGAAAAGTTATTTATAGACATTATAGCAGAACATTTGAAGTATGGCAATATTCTTTTTGGAATGTTCGCCCCCTGCACTATCCGCTCCAAAGCGCCTGTTTTTCGGGTTTGCACGAAACGGCAAGCAGGGCAGGTGTGCCCACACCTGCTATTTTTGCGTGGCCGGTAGCCCCGCAAAAATGCTTGTTGGGGAGCTCCCCAAACCCGCTGGACTTCTGGACACTTTGTCCAGAAGTCCTTATTGTCTGCGGCCCCGGCGCTACCGCTCCTGGGCCTTATCTTCCCGCCCTTCTGGATAGCAGCGCAGGAAGTCGATGTTGCCCTTGACCGCCACAGCCTCACGCATATCCGCCTGGGCTTTGCGGTACTCGGCATAGAGGGCCTTTTTCTTTTCAGAGAGCTCCCGCCGCCGCTTTTTCAGCGCGTCCATCTTTGGGAGCTTTGCCCCGTCCAAAAGCTCACTCATGGCGGCCTTTGCCGCCCGATAGTCAGAAAGCTCCGCCTCGTGCTGGGCCAGATATTTTTTAGAATACCGGGCCGCCTTGTAGCCGTCAAACACGGGCCTCGTCTTTGCGTACTGCACCACCGCCCCCATGAGCTGGGAAGTATGGGAGAGGGCGGCCTCGGTGTCCCGCAGCTCCCCGGCCAGGGTGTGAAAGCGATCCACCGCCGCCTCGGTGGTGGCCTCCAGCGCCGCATAGTCGGTCAGCCCATGCTCCCGGAGATACAGGAGCGCGGCGGCCATCTGTTTGAGGTTGTAGACTTTGGCCCACCGCTCGTAGGCCGGGCCTTTGCCCTGGGCCAGACGGTTTTGAATGTCGATGATGAGATCGACGCGCCGGGGCGGGGGCGGGCCTGTATATCCACGATCAGATTGGCACGGCGAGGGGCAGCAGACACAGAAACAGGCTGCTCCGGGATCGGGCGCTCCCCGGCGATCACCGCCCGGATGTCCTCCGGGTCAAAGCCGGGGCCCAGGGTGGACGAGCGCAGGCGGGTGGGCTTATCCTGCCCAGGGGCCAGGAATGAGATCACTCCGCCCCGGCCACGCTTCACCGCAAAGCCGGACTCCTCCATGAGCCGCAGGAACGCCGCAAAGTCGGCGGGCTGTTTCCCCAGGGCCTCCACGATAGCCAGCCGCACTCGCTGCTGGGCCGAGGGCGGGCGTTCCCCGATCCATTGGCCGTAGTGGAGAAAGCGGCCCTTGCTGTGGAGCTTCGGGTTTTGGATCACAGACAGGTCATGCTCCAGGCATACCCGGTCAGAGAGCCGCCGCAGGGCTGCCGCCGATCTGAAAAAATCCCGGAATTTCCCGGTATAGTCCAGGGTGGTGGAATTGTAGTAAATGTGATTATGGATGTGCTGGCGGTCTGTATGGGTGGCAACAAAAAAGGCGTGCTTTCCCTTTGTCCAGCGCATAGCCGTTTCATAGCCCACCCGGTTTGCCTCCTCCGGGGTGATCTCTCCAGGACGGAAGGACTGCCGGATCTGATAGCACAGCACATCCGCATCCCGCCGCTGCTCCCGGCCCGTGACGGCTTTGTACTTTGCCTTTGCCAGCAGAAACTCGGCATCGGCTGTGCGGTGGTCGCACTCATAGGCGGAAATGAGCTCCCCGCCCTGGGTTTTCTCCGGGTTTTGTCCGTAGTCGAAACGGTCTTTCATGGACTGCGCGATAGTTTCCCCTTTGCTTATGTGATGGGTCATTAACCGCGTTGTGGCCGTATGCTCACCTCCTCCCCATAAACGAAAATCGGGCGGTTGGGATTTTCCCAGCCGCCCGGCACTTCTGGACAAAGTGTCCAGAGGTCATCAGCTAAACATAAAATCCTGCAAAGCGTATTTCACCCCATACAGGCGCTCCAGCAGCCACTCCCCGATGGCCGGGAGCCCAAAGGGGGAAACCAAAAACGCCAGCACCAGCATGGCAATACACCCGGTATGCAGCCCTGCGAAAAAACCGCAGGCCGCCAGCAGAACGAAAACCGTACACGCCAGCCAGCAGAGCGCCCCTGCGATGCAGGAGAGGAACGAGAGCACCGCCACAGCGAGGATCAGTGCCAGAACAAAGGGGGCCGCGATGATTTTCAAAATGATACGCATGGTTCATACCTCCTACAAAAGTTTGCTATTTGCCTCTATATGTATATTATAACTCAGTAAGAGGGGGCCAACAAGGATGACTCCGGCTGCCCCCACCTCTGGACAAAGTGTCCAGAAGCCGGGGCAGCCGGGGAGCGTTGCGCTCCCCGGCAAGGGTTAAAGCTCCACCACCGCCGACAGCTTTTTGAGCAGGTCGGACAGCGGCTCCCACAGGGTTTCATAGTCCCGCTGGAGGGTCTTGATCTCCTCCGGGTAGATGCCGCCGTAGGTGTTCGCCTGGATCGCCACCTGGTTTAGATTGTTGGAGCACCGCCGCTGGAGTGATACCAACTCCCGGACGGGCGAAAGGTCAACATGGAGCACATAGCCGTTGAGCGCCATTTTCCGCACAAAGGCCCCCATATTGCGGACACCCGCCTCGGCCATACGCTCTTGAAGCAGGGCCAGCTCCTCCTCGGACACCATGACGTGTAAATGAATGGGGCGGCGGCGCTTTTTCACCGCTCCTCACGCTCCCGGCTCTGATAGGCGCGGGGCGGCTCCTTAACCTTATCCATCTTTGGCTTTTCCTCCTCCGGGGGCTGGGGGGAGCCAAACACGCCGCACAGCCTTTTCATTTCCAGGTCGGCCCGATCCTGTTCCCTCTGTTTTTCCATACGCGCACCTCCTAACGCTCGCCCCGGTCTGGGGCTTTCTTTTGGGGAGCCTCCGGCCCCCCGGTGTCCCTGGGCCTCCTTTTGGGCCGCTTTCAGTTGTTCCGCAATCGGGGGCTGGCGTTTGGCCTTCTTGCGGGCCCG
>OKTP01000365.1_pt1 | contig 16852 bp, 15 predicted proteins | sample 1606291 | NCBI WGS metagenome assembly OKTP01 (sample SAMEA3879558, study PRJEB24766) | human gut metagenome | biome: human-associated habitat; feature: feces | place: USA | collected 1985/1987
CTTTACCTACCACCCCGCCCTCTGGGCACCCCTCCTCCGTCGGAGGAGGGGAATTGAGATACTCTATTTACTCAATATTGAAATACTCATTTACTTCATAACCTTATTAAAAAGAATACAGCCTTATGCCCATTATTGAAATATCTTCCTTGTCGCACCCCGGAATCGAGGTGTTCTCCACCCTCACCGAGGCCCAGTTGCGCAACCGCATCGAGCCCGATAAAGGCCTGTTCATAGCCGAAAGCCCGAAGGTGATCCGTGTAGCATTGGATGCCGGATATGAACCTCTGGCCCTCTTGTGCGAGCAAAAACACATCACCGGTGATGCCGCCGACATCATCAGTCGTTGCGGCGACGTGCCCGTCTATACGGGCGGACGGGAGTTACTCGCCACGCTGACGGGCTATGTCCTGACGCGCGGAGTGTTGTGTGCCATGCGTCGCCCTGCGCCCCGCACGGTGGAAGACACATGTCGGGATGCCCGACGTATCGTCGTCATCGACGGTGTGGTGGACACCACGAACATTGGTGCCATTTTTCGTTCGGCGGCCGCCCTCGGGATGGATGCCGTGTTGCTGACGCGTAACTCTTGCGATCCGTTGAACCGCCGTGCGGTCAGGGTGTCCATGGGTTCGGTCTTTTTGGTTCCCTGGACGTGGCTGGACGGCACTCTCAGTGATCTGGCCCGCTACGGCTTCCACACCGCCGCCATGGCACTTACGGACGATTCTATCTCCATTGCCGATCCTGTCTTGACGTCCGAACCCCGGCTGGCCATCGTGATGGGGACGGAGGGAGAGGGGCTTCCACCCGATACGGTTGCGACGGCGGACTATGTAGTCCGTATCCCGATGGCGCATGGGGTCGATTCGCTCAATGTGGCGGCGGCGGCGGCCGTGGCGTTCTGGCAACTTCGTATTACGGATTAAAACTATTGCTGTTATAATTTCGATATGGATAATCTTTGGATGTATAAGAGTTACTTGCGGATAAATATTTCTAAGGAAGGAATTCCATGTGGCTGTTGGATGTGTAGAGAGGAAGAGTATGACCGTAAGGAGTATAAAAGAGAAACTTGGTGCATTATCAAAGAATGAGCCAATAGATTGAAATACCATTCCTCGCTCTTTCTATAAGTGTGAAATGGTATTTGGTTATTCAGTGCGTAATGTTGAAAATTCTTTGAGTTTAAATTGGTAATTTATTACAGGTTACTTACCGATGCAGCATATTTACATCACTGATTATCAGTGACCATTCATTTTAATCGGTACAACCACAGTTTTGACAAATGCACAGAATGTAGGGACAAATGCAAACCGCTGTATTTCATAGCTTTGCATATACGTGTTGTACCGCCTCTTTTCAGCCTTTTTGTGGAATGTCCGCTATCAGATACAAGGTGTTGAGTGATAGGGCATTTCCGTAGGTGTGTTACAGAACGCTTGTTGAATACAAAGGTAGTGGTTTTCTTGGGATTTCTGTGGTTTGCGTGGACTTTTTCTTCCAAAGAGGTTGATTTACAGTAGAAAAACGGTTATAGAGCCAGAAAACTTTTGTAGATATACACTCGATTCGCTTGAAAAAGTGTAGAGAAATGGGTTATATTCGTTTGAAAAAGTGTAATGAAGTTGAATTATTCGCTTGAAAAAATGTAATTGCTTCCGTTTGCCCACAATGGAAAATGTTTGTATGTCCCAACAGAAACACTTATATGCTTGTAACAACTATTATATCCTATCGGGTATAATTCTGCTTATTGTATCAATATTATACCCGAAATGGTATAATTAATATATTTGACAGAACTCCATAATGTCGAGCATCTAATATTGGATACATAGTTTGAACACCAACAGATTAAAGTCTCATGAATATCACCGGAAACAATTATTGTCTTAGTTTCGGGAAAAGATAGTGAGAATATGCCGTTATGGTTCATCTTATGTTCCTGTTAATAGTGTTTATAGATAGAATTAATCCTTACCATACCCCTCCTTCTCTTTCCATATCTTGATTTCTTTATCAAAATCCGAAAGAAACTCCTTGTCTTGTATAAAGCGAAATTTATCATATTCAGCGTATGCCTTTTCTTTCGCTTGTTCGGCAGAAATGGTGCCAGCCTCATTGTATTTGTCATACTCATATAGAGTCAGGAAATCATCCAATTGCTTTTTCCAATCTGCCATTGTGGAGATGATTTGCCGTTCGGCACGAAGTTCGGCCAAATCAAGGAATGCGGTTGATAGACGATTGAAAGCTGAGACTTCTTTGTCGGACAAGTAATTCTGGGCGATAATTGTATCCGACTTTTGGACTCTGCCGTCAGGAGCGTTTTTCCACGTGGTAAGTCCCATGTGGGGCTTTTGGGCATCTGCTCTTGAATAGATGATTTCGGTTGCCGTTTGATGGGAAGTAGCCCAATACATCATATCTTGCACCCTCTTGAAGAATTGTAGGGTGGTCTCAGCCTTAGGATCATAATCGGCACTACATTCGGCATAGACATCGGTGATTTTCTGATAATACCGACGTTCTGAAACTCGTATTTCTCGGATACGTTCTAATAGGTCGTCAAAATAATCTTTGCCAAAATGTTTGCCCTGTTTCAAGCGTTCATCATCCAATACAAATCCTTTTATGATCATTTCTTTTAGAACCGATGTAGCCCACATCCGGAATTGGCCCGCTTGATAACTGCCCACACGAAACCCAACAGCAATAACCGCATCCAAATTGTAGAACAATGTATCATCGTTCTTGCCATCAAGTTCAGTTGTTCGAATTTTTCGAATAACTGAACTCTCCTCCAATTCTCCGCTTTTGAATATCTCTTTCAGATGGTTATTGATCGTATTCGTTTCAACACCAAACAAATCGGCCATTCGCTTTTGCGACATCCAAAATGTTTCATTATTGAAGATGACCTCTATACGGCTTTCTCCTTGTTTCGTCTTGTATAGCAATATGTTGGAAGATAGACTGTTGTCTATTAATTCAGGAGTTGATATTTCTTGTTTGAAATATTCTTTTGCTATCTGTACTTGTGGCTTCTTACTATCGGCATTTTCAGCAATCATCAAACAAGCGATTCGTGATAGATGTATATTCTCCACCTTACGAAAGGAGCCGGAATTTAGTTTGACCATCTCAAACGTAGCATTAAAATGCTCGGTAGTGTTACAACCTTTCTTATTGGCTATGGCGATAGCTTTGTTTAGAGTACGATTGAATTTTTGGTATGTGCCATAGCCTAATGCGGTGCACAACTCACGAGAAGTCCAATACTCTAAACCTTTATTATCTTGCTTTTTAATCCGTTCAAAGTCGGGTTGAATAGAGGGTATATTGTTCTCGTCTATCATTATTTCATGTTATTGGAGTTATACACCGCCAATCCTTTAATCGTCAACATGTATTTCTGACGAGGATGACGGGGCTTGTCTGGGTAGAGCATAGAAACAAATCCCTCTTTTATGGCTGGATTGAGAGAGTATTCCATGAAATTTTCACGGTTCTTTAAACCTACGGCTGCCATCATCTCTTTGACTGATAATCTATTGTTTGCAAGTACCTCTATTAAACGGTTGATATTTTCATTATCTATCTGTAATGGATTATCTAAGCTTGTCGGGGTACTTGTCGGGGTACTTGTCGGGGTACTTGTCGGGGTGGAGATACCCATGTCTTCGGGGGCATTAACCACCATGAAACGATTCCTCAATTCATTGTTTTCTCCTATCAATAGATTTCGGAAGAATCGTTCTAAATACACAGGCTCTCTTTTGATGCCTTTTTGTATGTTTTGATAATTGGCTCTAACCAAAGCATTACGGAAATACCAAGAATGATTGGCAAAAAGGTCGTTCTCGACATTGAATCCCATCGAGCGTAAATACTGGATGGTGAACACTGCTGTTGTTCGGGTATTGCCTTCTCCAAACGGATGAATCTGCCACAACCCGGATACGAATTGGGTAATATGAGTGACAATTTGGTCTATATATAATCCTGTATAATCAAACGCCTTTTCTTGTTCAAGATCATACTCTATGGCTCTGCGAATGTCGGGAGCAGATACATAAAATACCGTATCGCCACGAAGCACCCATTCTTTTTTGGTGATATTGTAATCTCTGATTTGTCCGGCAAACTTGAATACTCCATCAAATATACGCCGATGAATGGCGGTCAATCCGGCTACGGTAAAAGCAAATGAACGCTCATTCAATAGTTTGGTTATATTGGCAGAAACTTTATCCGCTTCTTCTGTTTCGTTATCCTTTTCAGTACGAATGTCTTTTGAATCGTAGTAACTCTTGATAAGTTGTTGTACTTCATCAATGGTTATGTCTCCCTCAATATGCTTGCGAGCAGTTTCAATAAGATAATCCGAGGGCTTCAAGCCATCTACCGCTTGAAGTCCTATTGCCGTTTGCCAAGCATAGCCTCTTTCACGCTTTTGCGGTTCGCCTTGCTGGATGTATTCATCGAAATTGACCATCGTAATATCATTTCGCATGTTTTCGTATAGCAGATACTATGCTTTCTGTATTCCAATGAACAATTTCGTCGGCTCTATCATTTACAATAGCAGAAATTCGCTCTTGTCCTCTTGGGATTACCCCAATAATTGGAACTCCTTTTTCTATAGCTTTGTCAAGCTCCCATTTCATCCAATCACTATATGAAGCATAGATTCCAGCGATACCTAAAACAATATCCGAAGCCGCTATTCTTTCTGAGATTCGCTGTCTTATGTAATATGTATTCATTGAATTTATAGAATCTGTTGGTGGAAATTCTGTAAATTCAACATTAAAGTACCCTCTTGATTCGAGAAGGTTTCTTAACGATTTTAAGTCATTTACATGTGACCAAGAATGACTAATGAAAATTTTATATGTTTTAGCCATGTTTTTATTTCTTTAAAATTGATTTTGTTTTCTCGAAACTATCTATTTGCCATTGTAAGGGTTGCTGGTCGTGAAATAGTCTCTCATACTTTTCAGCTTCAGCATGGTTGCCTAATGCAAGATAGGCATTAGATAAAGAAGCATATTTCCAAAGCAACTCTTCGGCTTCTGGGTCTTCAAGAGATTTCAGAATTATATCAATAATCTCAGCATATGTGAGTTTGGCTTCAACTATAGAATGTGTCTTTAGTTCTTCTGATATCTCATGCAATGATTTTATATACATACAAGTTGCATAGTTTTCACCTGTATAATAATCTTTATATTGATTCCATCCTTTTTTATATGAATCTATGGCTGAGTTAAGATAACTTTTATCGGATGTTATTTCCCATAATCTTTTATTTATTGCTCCTAAAATTCCAAGAGTTTCTGTATCTGTTTGGTTTCCTATTTTCGCCATTATTAGCATAGCATCGGTCAACGCTCTTTGTGTAGATGGTACTTCACTTTTGTAACGGCACAACGCTCGTTGTTGAATATAGTATTTTTCATTTTCTGTTTTAGAACACAATTTCTCCCACAATTGTTCTGCTTTAACAAAATCACCTTTTGCCATATTATCTTTCGCCATCTCAGTCAAAGCATAAATAGAATCTTCATTATTTTTCAATTCTCCAATGATACTGGAGATTTCTTCTTCTGAAATTTCCGTTTTTTTTATTTGATGAATGTAAGAATAAAGTGGGCTATCCGTTTTAGGCTCATTGATGACACTTTGAATTAAAGTTCGAAGCTGCGGAATACATTTCTTTGCTTCTGCTTCTGAAATTTCATTTCCTAAATGTTTGTAACTTATTATTCTATCGTGTCCAATATCAAACGGTATTTTCCCTTCATCTTCTTTAATGATTATTGTAGAATATGGACGTAATGCATGACGTACTCCTAATTCGTATATTGCATTAGGGTTAAAAGTTGATATGTCTGCAATAACAATGTCAGCGTAATATAAGAGTGCATACATACTTCTATCAATTATTCCAGATTCTACAATCTCGTCAGCGCGTATGCATTTGCATCCAGCGGATTCTACGGCAGGACGGATTATTTTTTTATACGTAGCATCTAAATCAATAGTACGGTTAGTATCTGGATCCTTTTTCTTGCCGAATCCCATTACTATAAAACATAAATTCCTTTCCATTATTTATAAATTCATTTAGGTCTAACAATTACTTCACTTGCTATAGGATGATTACGCTTATTGAATGCTTGTTCAATATAAGCGTTAGGATTACATTTGAAGTCATCCCATTTAACTAAGATGCAAAATCGATCATCTTCATCATATGCACATTTTCCGTGATTATTTAAGTAATAATTTTTACTAAATTCTTTAATAGTAGTCGCATCGTTAATAGCTACAGTATTATGACTTTTACCACAGATAGAGCATATATGTTGTCCTTTGTATATTGAATCATACATTGAAGGTAATACAACTCCTAAAATTCCGTTTCGAGTATTACCTTCGCTATTATACAATGACGCTTGTAGCTCTCTCTTTATAAATTTCTGTTCTTTCCACCCCAAAGTCTCTGCACTCTGTGCCCCAATCAAGAAGATTGTAACCGTTGAATCAGACAAATAATCTTCTCTGATTTTTCGCATAATATAGTCTTCGTCTTCAGAATTAATAGGGGTATTTAGCGACTTGTCTATCATGTCAACTTTTTCATTGGCACTCCATTTTTGTATTTCTCGTTTATACCAACTATCTTCTGTTTTAAAAGAAATATAACATTTATGTCCCATATGCTTATGTTTTTGCGTACAAAAATACAAAAAAGACCCGAATTATCGAATATAATTCACTACATTTGCACTATAAAATCATATTAAAGAATGAAACTGAATAGAATAAAGACTGTTTTATCCGAAAAAGGTATTTCTCAAACGTGGTTAGCTAAACAGCTCAACAAGAGTTTTAGTATGGTCAATGCCTATGCCTGTAATAGAATTCAGCCTAATTTGGAAACCTTGCAACAGATTGCGGAGATATTACAAGTTGATTTGAAAGATTTGATAACCGATAAAAAGGAAAGGTTACAATAGTATTTAATTAGGTTGGGAGGATCGGAGACCTTTTGCAGTTTATTGCAGATGTATCTATGAACTTCCGATAATATACAATATTAAGAACATGACTCCTGAAGAAAAAGCAAGAATAAAGATAGACCAGTGGTTTACTGATGCAGGTTGGGAAGTTGTCAATAGGGATGCTTATGAACCTACTTGTACGGCTGTAGCTATAAGAGAAGGTTTATTGAAAGGAAATCTTGAAGCAGATTATTTCCTTTTTATTAATGGGAAAGCAGTGGGCGTGCTTGAGGCTAAACGTGAAGAAACGGATGCTTTTGCTTCAAAAGTATGCGAGCAAGCGGCCTTATACGCAAGAAGTGTTCCGAATATCTATCAGACATACCAAAAGCCATTGCCTTTTATCTTTACCTCGAATGGCAAGGAACTATATTTCTGCGATTTTCGTGAACCGGATTCTTATTTCAAGCCGATAATGGCTATCCCTACGCCACATGAATTGGTTAAGAAACTGGGGATTGAGGATACATTTGCCGGACTTCCAACATTGAAAAAGAAAGGGCTTCGTGATTGTCAATATGAAGCGGTAACAGAACTTGAAAAGAGTTTCCGTGCTGGGCAAAATCGAGCGTTGATGGTTCTTGCCACCGGTGCGGGTAAAACATATACGGCTTGTCTTGCTGCCTACCGAATGCTTTCTTATACACCCATGCGTAGAGTGTTGTTTCTTGTTGACCGAAATAATCTTGGAAAACAAGCCGAGGGAGAATTCGGAACTTTTCGTCTGACAGAGAACGGGGATGCTTTCAATACTATCTTTACGGTCAATCGTCTTCGCTCGTCTTCTATCCCTTCTGATAGCAATGTCGTTATTTCTACAATACAACGTCTATTCTCATTCTTGAAAGGAGAAACTATTGAGGATAACGATAACGATGATGAGAACGAACCAGCAGAGGAGGTAACCTTGCCTCCTAATCCCAACTTACCGCACGATTACTTTGATATGATTATCATAGACGAGTGCCATCGCTCCATTTATGGGAACTGGCGCAAGGTGTTGGAGTATTTCGATACGGCTCGACTTGTCGGTTTGACAGCAACCCCGATTGAAGAGACAAAGAAATTCTTTAACTATAATATCATTGTCAATTATACCTTAGAAAAGAGTATCGTTGATGGTGTGAATGTGGATTGTAGGGTGTATCGAATAAAAACGCAAGTTACGGAAACTGGGGGAGCTATATTAGAGGGTGAGAGAGTAAAGGAAGAAACGAGATATACGGGTGAGGTTAAGACTGTGAGAAACAAGGAAACCAAAACCTACACCAATAAAGAACTTAATCGGAGTGTCATTAATCCGGCACAGATAAAGTTAATCCTTTCAACCTATTGGGATGTGGTTTATACAGAATTGTTTAATGACCCGCAACGTGAGCCGAATATGGACTATTTACCTAAAACCTTGATATTTGCTCTCAATGAAGCTCACGCCACAAATATCGTACAGATAGCTAAAGAGGTGTTCGGACGGACTGACGACCGCTTTGTTCAGAAAATCACTTATTCAGCAGGCGATAGTAACGAACTGATACGCCAATTCCGTAATGACAAGGATTTCCGTATTGCTGTCACCTGTACGTTGGTTGCCACTGGAACAGATGTAAAGCCACTGGAAGTGGTAATGTTCATGCGTGATGTGGAGTCATTGCCTTTGTATATTCAGATGAAAGGGCGTGGAGTGCGTACTATTGGTGATGAGCAACTTCGCAATGTTACCCCGAACGCATTCAGCAAGGATTGTTTTTATTTGGTTGATGCGGTAGGCGTGACAGAACATGCGCAAACAGTGGCACCTATAGACGACGGTCCTACAACAAAGACAATTACGTTGAAGGAGCTGTTAGAACGTATTAGTCATGGCTATATTCCTGATGAATACCTTAAACGGCTTGCGGCAACGCTTGCACGAATATACAATAAAGCGGATGATTCGCAACGGAAAGAGTTTGTCCGTCTGTCTCATGATGACATGAAGGAGCTTTCTGCCAGAATATACGATGCACTGGAGAAAGGCATTCTTCCACAGTTTGTAAGCACTGATGAGCCTAACAATGAACGTAAGGGGCTAGTCGCTCCGCTTGCCAATCATGCGGATGCCCGGAAATACCTTCTGATACTTGCAGCCGGATTCGTCAATACATTGATGCCGGGTGAAGATACGCTTATCTCCAAAGGGTTTTCCATTGAGGAAGCAAAAAATACGACAGAGGCTTTTGAAGATTTTTGTAAAAAATACTATGACGAAATAGAGGCACTGCGCATCATTTACAACAATGAGGGAGAGCCTATAACCTATTCGATGCTAAAGGATTTGGAGAACAGACTCAAAATGGCAAACAATCATTTTACATCCAAACAACTCTGGAACTCTTATGCCATAGTTAATCCTAAAGTAGTAAGGCGTTCCACTACCAAAGAAGAAAGCGATGCATTGACCAATATCATACAACTTGTACGCTTTGCTTTCCACCAAATCGAACGATTGGATAGTGTAGTTACTACCTCTAAACAGTTTTTCAATCTTTGGTTAGGACAAAACCAGCGTGAAATAACAGACAAACAGCGAGAGGTTATCAGTTGTATTGTGGATTATATTGCTTCTAATGGAGCTTGTACGGTCAGGGATATTCGTGAAGATGATGCTACCCATGCAGCCCAAATGATTAGAGCGTTTGGTAATATGCAGAAGGCAGACGAGGCACTTCATTCACTTTACACATTTGTAGTTTTAAGAAAAGCAGCATAAAGAAATGGCAACAAATAATACAACAGAGCAATCGCTCACCAAAAAAGTATGGAATCTGGCAACCACTCTTGCCGGACAAGGCATTGGATTCACTGATTATATTACCCAACTGACCTATCTTTTATTCTTGAAGATGGATGTCGAAAATGTAGAAATGTTTGGAGAAGAGTCGGCTATTCCAACTGGTTATCAGTGGGCAGATTTGATAGCACTTGATGGTCTGGATTTGGTAAAACAATATGAAGAGACCCTTAAATTGCTTAGCGAGCAGGATAATCTGATAGGTACAATTTATACGAAGGCACAAAACAAGATAGACAAACCTGTTTATCTAAAAAAAGTTATCACCATGATTGATGAGGAGCAATGGCTCATTATGGACGGTGATGTGAAAGGTGCTATCTACGAAAGTATTCTTGAAAAGAATGGGCAAGACAAGAAAAGCGGTGCAGGACAGTATTTTACTCCTCGTCCACTTATTCAGGCAATGGTAGATTGTATCAATCCGCAAATGGGTGAAACGGTTTGTGACCCGGCTTGTGGAACGGGTGGATTCTTGCTTACAGCTTACGATTATATGAAAGGTCAGTCAGCAAGTAAAGAAAAACGTGATTTCTTGCGTGACAAAGCTTTGCATGGTGTGGATAATACGCCTTTAGTGGTGACGCTCGCTTCCATGAATCTTTATTTGCATGGTATCGGTACAGACCGTAGTCCGATTGTTTGTGAGGATTCTTTGGAAAAAGAACCGTCAACTCTTGTTGATGTGATACTTGCCAATCCTCCTTTTGGAACTCGTCCGGCTGGTTCTGTGGACATCAACCGCCCGGATTTCTATGTAGAAACCAAGAATAACCAGTTAAACTTTCTCCAGCACATGATGCTTATGCTCAAAACCGGAGGACGTGCTGCTGTGGTGCTTCCCGACAATGTCCTTTTTGAGGCAGGGGCAGGTGAAACTATTCGCAAACGCTTATTGCAAGATTTCAATCTACATACTATCTTGCGCTTGCCTACAGGTATTTTCTATGCGCAAGGCGTAAAAGCCAACGTGTTGTTTTTCAGCAAAGGACACCCAACCAAAGAAATATGGTTTTACGATTACCGTACAGACATAAAGCATACGCTTGCCACCAACAAACTGGAACGGCATCATTTGGATGATTTTGTTTCTTGCTACAATAATCGAGTAGAGACCTACGATGCCGAGAATAATCCGCAAGGTCGTTGGCGTAAATACCCTGTAGATGAAATTATTGCCAGAGACAAAACAAGTCTTGACATTACTTGGATAAAACAAGGTGGTGAGGTGGACGACCGTTCATTGGCAGAACTGATGGCAGACATCAAGGATAAGAGCCAGACCATCAGTAGAGCGGTGACTGAACTTGAAAAACTGCTTGCAAATATTGAAGAAAATTGAGCTATGCGAAAAGATATTAGCACAAATGATAAAGATATAAACGATCTGTTCTTAAAGGTTGTTGACCTTGTCACGCAGGCAAGGGAACGTGTGGCAACAGCCGTCAATATTGCTGAGGTCTATACTAAGTTCCATATTGGACAATATATAGTAGAATATGAGCAAAAGGGAGAGACAAGAGCCGAATACGGAAAGGCTGTACTGAAAGAACTCTCTAAACGTCTGACTGATAGGCTGGGAGATGGATGGTCGTATTCAACGCTTAAGAATATACGGCAGTTTTATATTGTCTTTTCTAAAGGGCTAACCAGTGGTTGTCCAAAGTCGAGCCAAAAGGCTAACCAGTGGTTAGCCGATTATCCGAAGGCAGAGGAACATCTTTCTGAAACGACATTCGCTCTCTCATGGTCTCATTATCTTATACTGATGAGGGTGGAAAATCCGGATGCCCGCAGCTTCTATGAAATAGAATGTACCCAACAACAATGGTCTAAAAGGCAACTCAGCCGTCAAGTAGGAAGCTGTCTTTATGAGAGATTGGCTTTGAGTCGTAACAAAGATGAAGTAATGCGGTTGGCGAAAGAAGGACAAACTATTGGGAAACCATCGGACATCATCAAGAATCCCATCACATTAGAGTTTCTTGGTCTAAAACCCGATGCAGTTTACTCAGAGTCTAAATTGGAGAATGCCATTATCAACAAGATGCAGCAATTCCTATTAGAACTTGGCAAAGGGTTCCTCTTTGAAGCAAGGCAGAAAAGGTTCACATTTGATGAGCAACATTTCTTTGTTGACTTGGTGTTTTACAATCGTTTGTTACAATGCTATGTGCTTATAGATTTGAAAATAGACAAACTTACTCACCAAGACCTTGGACAGATGCAGATGTATGTCAACTATTACGACCGCTATGTCAAACAAGACTTTGAAAAGCCGACAATTGGCATTCTGTTGTGCCGGGAGAAGAACGATGCACTTGTGGAACTCACCTTGCCTAAAGATACTAACATCTATGCTTCTGCTTATCAACTCTATCTCCCCAACAAGGCTTTATTGCAAGCCAAGGTGAAGGAATGGATTGAAGAGTTTGAAGAAAATGAGGAATTAAAGAAACTGGAAGAAAATGAATAGTAATTGTGCAGTTTTTGGCTGCACAATTACAAACAGATATACAACAATGGATACAAAAGCGTTACGTCAAAAGATACTCGACCTTGCGATACATGGAAAACTTGTACCGCAAGACCCAAACGATGAACCTGCATCAGTTCTGCTCGAACGAATCAAGGCTGAAAAAGAACGACTGATAAAAGAAGGAAAAATCAAGCGGAGCAAGAAGTCTGCAAAGACTTCTGATACGCCCCATTATGAGAACGTGCCGTTTGAAGTGCCGGAGGGATGGATGTGGACAACTTTGGGAGTTATCGGTACTTGGCAATCAGGCGGAACACCTAGCCGTTCAAATAAATCATATTATGGTGGGAATATACCTTGGCTTAAAACTGGAGACTTAAACGATGGATATATTACTCATATTCCTGAATTTATTACAGAAGAAGCAGTCGTGAATTCTTCTGCAAAATTAAATCCTGTAGGAAGTGTTTTAATTGCAATGTATGGAGCGACGATTGGCAAACTGGGTATTCTTACATTCCCGGCAACAACAAACCAAGCATGTTGTGCTTGTATTGAATACGATGCTATCGACCCAATGTTTTTGTTTTATTTCCTTTTGTCTCAAAGAACAGCATTCATCGCAAAAGGTGGTGGCGGAGCCCAACCGAACATTTCAAAAGAAATAATAGTAAAGACCTATATCCCTTTACCTCCATTTCTAGAGCAACAGCGTATTGTAGCTGAAATAGAAAGATGGTTCTCGTTAATTGATATTATCGAGAATGGGAAAAATGATTTGCAAAACATTATCAAGCAAACCAAAAACAAAATTCTTGACCTTGCCATTCATGGAAAACTCGTATCGCAAGATCCGAATGATGAACCAGCCATTGAACTCTTGAAACGTATAAATCCCGGCTTTACACCTTGTGATAACGGGCATTATACGCAGTTACCAATTGGATGGGAGGTTGTTCCTATGCAAATGTTATGTTCTTTGACGGATGGAAAGAAACTTGACGGTAAGGAAATGCCAAATCTTGACGTAAAATATCTAAGAGGAGAACGTGATTTTAAGACTTTGACCAATGGGCGATATGTAGCAGCCAATAACCTGTTGATTTTAGTTGATGGAGAAAACTCTGGTGAAGTGTTCAGAACACCGATTGAGGGTTATCAAGGTAGTACATTCAAGCAACTACACATTGCTGAAAACATTCATACTGACTATCTTTTGCACGTAATTAACCTACATCGTAAGAGTTTACGTGAGAACAAAATTGGTTCGGCAATACCTCATTTGAACAAAAAACAATTTAAGGCAATAGAGGTACCCGTACCGCCTTATAATGAGCAAGTAAAGATTGTTGCTGCAATAAATTCAGCCCAAGATAGATTGGATACAATCATGGAGAACTTATAAATTCTCCATGATTGTATTAAGTTTTTTAAACATCACATTTACAGCATTGGCAATACGCTTTTGTTCCTCTTTTGGTGGTATTGGTATGCAAAGTTTAGAGTATTCTGAAATCCAATAACGCTTATGAGTGTCACCAATGAGCCGTGTTATGTTCATAAACATAGCGACATATTCAATTTCTATACTGTCAGCCACTCTTAAAATTTTCATTGCGGATGATTTTACTTTGAAAGGAAAATCAACGAGTTTAGAATCTGTAGTAAAGTCATCAAAAATGATACAGGGTGTATTCTGGTAAATGCCTTCTGTTTCGTTGGTATATCCTATTATAAAAGACTTCCCTGCCGTTAAAACAGGGATCAAATATTTATCATCGTAATCAGTTGATTTGACAATATAGGCTTGTGGCTGCTCATATTTTACGATGTTTTCTAATTGACATTCGCACCATCCATTAGGTAACTGCGTATAATGCCCGATACGTTCTGCTATATTGTTACTGTATTCATTATAAATCAATATAATATGGTAACAAAATTCAAAAGTTATTTGGCAAAGACAAATCTTGCCAAGAACACCATCACCTCTTATGTGTGGACGGTACAGTATTTCCTCAACCATTATGGGGAGGTGAACAAGAAGAACCTTTTGGCATACAAAGGGTATTTGGTGGAGAACTTCAAGCCACAGACTGTAAACATACGTTTGCAGGGTATCAACAAGTATTTAGAGTTCACTAAGCAAGATAAACTGAAAGTGAAGTTCGTAAAGGTACAACAAAAGAACTTTTTGGAAAATGTAATCAGCGATGCCGATTACAAATTTCTCAAATCCCAGCTTAAAACTGATGGTTATGAGGAGTGGTATTTCATTGTGTGGTTCATGGCTGCCACTGGAGCACGTGTTAGTGAATTGCTCCACATCAAAGCGGAACATATCAAAGTGGGTTATCTTGATTTGTATAGTAAAGGCGGTAAGATTCGACGACTATACATCCCCAAGAATCTACGGACAGAAGCCGAAAAATGGTTGAAAAGCCAAGGCTTGACATCCGGTTACATTTTCTTGAATCGTTTCGGACAGCGTATTACTACTCGTGGAATCGCTTCTCAACTCAAGCATTTTGCAGAAAAATACGGAATGAACAAGGAGGTAGTTTATCCTCATTCATTCCGTCACCGTTTCGCTAAAAATTTCCTTGACCGCTTTAACGACCTTGCTTTACTTGCCGACCTTATGGGGCATGAAAGCATAGAAACCACTCGTATCTATTTACGCCGTACTGCCAGCGAACAGCAGAAGATTGTGGATAAAGTGGTAAACTGGTAAAGCCACATTAACCCTTAGGAGTGTATTCACTTACACTTCTAAGGCTTTTTGAATGTTATTAAAAACTGAGAATAGCTCTTCTATCTTTTGAACAATGCGCTGTTGTTCGGCAAGTGGAGGAAGTGGAAAATACATATCGTTAAAATCTGTACTATTAAATCCTGCTTGAGCTGTTCTTGATATTTCTTTCAGTTTTCCCTGATACAGATCAGACAAATAGTAATAATATGCGAACTCCTTATATATAAGATTCTCAAATTTAAAAATAACCTTTGCCATTGCCACATTATAAGCCCCTTGTTCAGCATGAAATACTTTTCCTAAAGAGCCACCATAACGAGCTAATAATATATCTCCCTTTTTAGCCTGTTTGGAAGCAAGATTAATTGGAATATAAACAGGTACAGGAGACTCTCCGTAATCTCTAATCTGATAAAGCCTAATGTAATTTGGCTTAGGTTTATTTTCAAAATAATTTTTCGATGGTTGAGCTCCTCCTGATATATCTAAGATGGAATTATGACTACACCATACCCATGACTCAGGAATTTCATAAGGGAACTTCTCACTATGCCCGTTATCACAAGGTGTGAAGTCAGGATTTATGCGCTTCAAGAGTTCAATGGCTGGCTCATCGTTAGGGTCTTGCGGCACAAGTTTACCGTGAATGGCAAGGTCGAGGATTTTGGATTTGGTTTGTTTGATTATTGTCTGCAAATTGACTTTACTTTGTTCTATTTGGTCTATCAGAGCAAACCATTTCTCTATCTCCATTACAATATGTTGTTGCTCACTAAGAGGCGGTAGAGGAATAAAAGTATTTACAATTATTTCTTTAGATATATTGGGTTGTGCTCCGCCACCGCCTTTTGCAATAAATTCATTTCTTTGAGACAATAGGAAATAGAACAGGTATAATTGAATGATGGCATTAAACTCGATACAAGCGCAACATGCTTGATTAGTGGTAGCAGGAAATGTCAGTATTCCTAATTTTCCAATTGTTGCACCATACATCGCAATTAACACACTTCCTGTAGGATTAATTTTAGCAGAAGAGTTTGCGACAGCTTCCTCTGTTATACTTTCTGGAATATCCGAAATCAATCCATCATTTAAATCTCCTGTTTTAAGCCAAGGTATATTTCCACCATAATATGTTTTGTTTGAACGACTAGGAGTTCCACCTGATTGCCAAGTGCCTACTTCACCCAATGTCGTCCACACCCACGATTCTGGCACCTCAAACGGCACATTCTCATAATGGGGCGTATCAGAAAGAAAAAAAGGAGAGGACAAGTCCCCTCCTCAATTCTAAACGATGTGTCAGACATTTAAGTCTTTAATCGGCAATCCATAATTGTTTTGATCAAAGATTCCTTGATAGATGAGCTTTAAACCGAGTGTCTGATAATACTTGTAGTTATCACCTTCGGTACAGAGGTATTTGTAACCGTAGCGCGGCATGTACTCCTTGAAGAAGCGAGCCAAATCTTTCAGGCTTTCTTCTTGGTTCTTCTTGAAGTTACTGCGCACAATGATGATAGACCAGTCGGGAAAATTGCCTCTTCCACAACTATACTCCCAAAAGCGGATGTAGCAGTCCAGATCACGTTCACTGATGTTCACACAAAAGCCATTGGCATGTGGCATTACGCTACAGCTTTCTCTGTAACCAAATTTCTCACACAAGTAGAGATTGAAATCAAGAATTAAATCTTTTTGTACCA
>OKTP01000387.1_pt1 | contig 16162 bp, 18 predicted proteins | sample 1606291 | NCBI WGS metagenome assembly OKTP01 (sample SAMEA3879558, study PRJEB24766) | human gut metagenome | biome: human-associated habitat; feature: feces | place: USA | collected 1985/1987
TAATAGCAATAGTCTTAGAATGGATAAGCTTCCGGATTATATTTATGAGATGAGGGCTATTACATGGTTTAACGTGAATGCATCCACTCATAGCCAAAAAAGATCAGATGATTTCGTGAACTCTTTCTACGACCTTGTTGTAGGATGGGATCAGATTACTATGACATCCGTGGCTAAGGATGGGAAGAGGAACCAGTTCTATAGTCTTTCGGTAAGCATGTATAATGCTATTTATCCAACCGAAAACCAGCGTCCTTCCGGCACGGAGCAGGCTCCCGAGGGATTCGTGAAAGGCCAGTCCAACGGATCTCCCGCTACGCCTATGGAGAAAATATATGTATTAAAAAATAATTACGCTCAGAAATGGACGATAAAACCGGAATAATATGTTTAATATTAGTGTTTTAAAATATAAATGGGGGGGGGTAAAATCCTGTTTGCTTTATGATGAGAAGAAGGATGCTACCCAAGGTGAAGATAGTAGAGGTATTCGAGGAACTGTCTCCTCAGGATAATGGATATTGGGAAGTTCCTGATGGGGTCTATGAGGTTGAGTTCGCCTTGGTCGCCGGAGGTCTTAATGGAGGATATTCCGATATATATAATGCCGGGAGTGGCGGCAACGGAGGTGGTGTACTAACTGGGACTATACCCGTAAATCCAGGTGTTACATATAGGGTGGTTGTAGGAGATATAGGTGGTGATAGTATATTCGGTATATATCAGGCTATTGCTGGTAAAGGTGGAAGAGGCGGATATGGAGTTAAAGGGGATGGCAATGATCCTTCCCCGGGAAATCCAGGGCAAGATGGATCATATGTTTTTAACAACAAATATCCTGACCGATACCCTTATCCTATGGGCGCTGGTGGTGGATCGGGAGCTTATACAAGAGGATGGGATACAGGCTTTTTATCCGGAGGTAAAGGTGGCAATCACGGAGGAGGTGATGGAGCTGGAGTTGAGGATATTGAGGGTGTTATTATTAATGGTAAAAATGGAGGTGATGCCACTTATTATGGTGGTGGTGGAGGAGGAGCCTCTAAAGCTTCTAATGATGGGGCCGCAGGCGGTCGAGGAGGATCAGGTTATCGTGGTATTGTTATTTTGCATTACTTTAAAAATTGATAATATGAATAGAAATGATATTATAAAAGAACTGGGTTCGTATTTTGATATAGTGGAATTGGTATGTCCTCATACATACAATAAGTGGAAGGACAGATCGTGGCAGTTTCTTGATACTGCTTTTCTCCATAATCTTCTTATATTACGGAGGGATATAATCAAACAGCCTATGTATTGTAATAATTGGGACAAGCAGGGGCAGTTTTCTCAACGAGGCCTTAGATGCAACATCTGCCAGATAGTTAAGGATAAGAAAGATGTTTATCTATCCGCTCATGTATTGGGTAAGGCTGGGGATTTCGATGTCAAGTCGATGACGGCGGAACAGGCTAGAGGCTTGATCTTGGATCATCAAGATATGTTACCATATCCTTTCCGGCTTGAAGGGAAGGTGGGTTGGTTACATTTTGACAGCCTTGATACGAGGAACGGTATACATGCTGTGGTGTTTTAGGTACTTAATGGTATAGTAGTTAACTTTGCGAGTAAGGTATAAAATGAAAGACAAAGACATGATAGAGCGAGTGGGGGCTTTGTGGAATATTGCGCTTGCGTATGGTGCCTCTTGTTGGGCTTATTTCCAGCCAGTACACCATTTATTGACCGTATTACTTATAGTATTAATAGCGAATTTCTTGGCTAGGTTAGCGCAAAGCGTAAGGGGCTGGAAGCTCCGACGAAGTCGTAGAAGACGGTTTAGTTTTAAGAGATGGTTTAGGGAGGTCAGGTTTACTGATATTCTTAAGGAGTTCGCTTTGTCCTGTTTTATAGTAATGACATTATGTGTTATATATAAGACGTTATACCCGATCGAGGAGGAGGCTAGTATGATACTTACCGTAACCAAATATGGTGTGTATATAGCCCTTGTGGGATATGTCATGCTTTTCTTGAATACCATAGGGGATACTTTCGCTGACGCTTATTTGGTTAAGGTATTCAAGGCTGTGTTTAAGAGGATAAACGTATTCAAGATGTTTAGTTTTTCCAAGAACATACCTGACGAGACGTTTGACGATATAAAGAAGATCGCTGATGATGAGGTTAAGGATAAGTCTTAGGGCGATTGTTTGTTTAGGTCTGTCGCTATTCCTGTCCTCTTGTGGAAGCAGGAGGCAGGTTAGCGACACATCTATAGATAATCGTTTGATAAGCAGGATAGAGACGATGATAGATGAGGTCATGGAACGGAAGATCGTGGAGATCAGGACATCTGATCTTAATGCTGATATTGTCATAACTGAGAGGAAATTCGATACTACGAAGGAGGTGGATCCATCCACTGGGGAGCGACCCGTGTCCTCCCAGACGGACGCCCATATCGTCATCGGCCGGCGGGATAGCACGGTGACGACCGATTCCCTTGGCGTTGATAAGACGATCACTGGTATTGAGGATATTGATAAGAAGACAGACATCAAGCATAAGGATATAGACGATAAGGAGGAATCAAGGTGGCCGATGGCTATCATCTTTATGTCGATCTTAGGTATATTGGTTGTATTATTCGTGTTGTTGAAAAGATTAGGATTGATAAAATAATAGGTGTACAAGAAACCCCATACACCTATTGGTTATCACCCCAGAAAAGAATTGCAAATATGAGGTCAGTCCCGGATTCGAACCGAGGTGTATGGTTTTGCAGACCACCGACTAAACCAACTCATCCAACCGACCGTATCGCGAATATATAATTTTGTCTTTGACCAAACAACCTCTTTGACCAGATTTTTACTCAACTAGAAACTGCCTTGAAGAAAACCCCTTATCTAGTAAATACCAGGTGAGGCAATATCTCTTTGAGGTCTATCTTTGTTGACACCAAAGGGAATGTGGCGGCCCCGTGAGGCAGGGCAGGAGGTATCCTTACACGGCAGGCCAGGAGCGGAGCGACTCGTAGCCCACCTCCCTTTTCTCCTTGGCATTTCACGCTTTAGCGCAGAAAAGAAGTAAGCATATCAATGCATTAACGTCTGATGTAGGTAGTTGTTTGTCGATTAAAGATCCATAGACAACATAAGTAGATGTCAAAAATACACTAAACTAAATTATTGATATAAGTTATTGTTGAGATCTTGATTTTTCAATCTACTACATATTTTCATGTTAATGTAATTAAGTTATATACTTTAGATAATAACAAAGCGTTAGCTAACTCTTTTTAATCAATCAACTTATGAGATAAATAAAGAAAATCTTTATAATGAGACTCCCTTCTTAAGGGGGCGAAAGTTTCTTATATCACATGTCACAAAATAGACAACTGTGTTTATAAAAGAAGGTGGATAAATAAATTCATCTCTTTTCTTAACTATCCCTACGATAGTCTCCCTACGCAATGTCCAAGTTGGATTTCGACCATAGCGATCGCCGTAAAAAGCCGTGATCATAAACAAAAAAAATGAGTACTTTCACAAGCACTCATTTTGAGATGACAAAGTTTTTAGTATCTTTGTACTATAACAAAAAAATAACATATGGCAAATTTAACATTAATATTCGACCAATTCGTATCTTTCTCTGAAAAAAAGAGGATGTCGGAAGAAAATAGAGCCTTGAGGAGGGATTCCGGCAAGGTTATCCTGCCTTATTTGCTCAACGACAACGCTAATCCTTGTTGCGATAACCCTAGGATAAAGCGTCAATCATCATCCAGATCAGAGATATTAGAGAAGCCGATATCGGAGACATTGATAGGCATTCTTATCATATGCCTTGACCCTATAAGGTTTAGGGCGCTGGGGGTACAATACAACATCAAGTGGTTCTATTACTTTGTGAATGAAATAGTTAATTACTATATCAAGCATCATCGTCTTGGTGGTGATAATCTAGCTTATCAGATAAAGTTAGTTAGGTGGCTTTTGATCAGTTATGTTAACGTGGCTGTTGTTCACGGTTATTATGCTATGGTAAGGAAGGCGAAGAAGGAGCATCCTGACCTTTTTGTACATAGTAACAAGGCGAGATATTATTATTGGGACAATTGCCCTCCTAAGCATCGCAAGCTAGAGGATGAGCGAAATGTAAATAATCCGACCTATAAGGCCCATGAGTGCAACAGAAAGCGCTCCGAGGACATCAAACGTGTTGTTTATGACTCCATGGATTCGATCAGGAAACGTGACCTTAAGGATTTCGTGTCTTCCAAGAACAATGGGGTGAGCATTTATTTTAAGGAAAAGGTTCAGAACAAGGTCAGGAAGAAGGGCTTTGGTAATGTTAGTATCAAGACCATAGAGAGGGCTATAAAGAGCTATTTAGATGAGCGTGGTGTCACTTTCTCTGAGTTCGTCGATGGGGTGAGGAAGTTGGATATGAAGATAAAGGAAGTCAAGTCCGCTTTTGGCAAGGCTAAAAGGATTAAGATCTTTGGCGTCAAGGCTTATGATTATGTATCTGGAGATGAGATAGTTGATGAGTTTGGTATGGCCGCGTTGTCTGATGACGTGTGGATTCCTGATAATAGCACACCGTTCCTTGACGATTATATTGAATCGCAGTATTTGTCTAACAATTTTAATTTTTAATATTATGGTTAATATAAAATCACATGACTTTTATACGGTGTTTGATGATAAGAAGCAACTTTTTAAAGTATCATCATTATTTGATTCTTTAGATGAATCTGAAGACATAGTAAAAGATTTGATGGATTCTGGCACATTCATGTATGTTGTTGACGAACGACTGTCTATGATATGGGTGGATATATTTATGATGATAGAGCTTCTTGGGGAATATGATGGTGGGGATGTTAAGGATTTGGCTATTAAATGCTCTTCTCTCTATTTGAAAGATAAGGTGATGCGTTTAATTATCGATTATGTCAATTGCGATTCTGATGATCATGATGATAGCGTTGATCCTATATTGAGTTATTGTAGCAATCTTATTCATAGTGGTGATGGGAATATTGATTATCTGCCATTGTCCGACATGGTAAGTTTGAATGTAGGAAATTATATGTCAGATGACATGTTGAAGCTATTTGATATTGCCAAGGAAGACAATCGCATAATATCTATATTGTTTGTTTTGTTAAGTAGACCGTATGTTGATGATTATGGTTTTTTTACTCTTACTGATTTGCTTTATATGATGATTGATAAAGGTTTTATTGGTGATCGTGATGATATAGTGAATGCCTTAGGCTTATCTTAAAGTAGGTTTATTGTATTGGTATGACCCTATTTTGTATCTTTGCTTAAAAGTAGTAAAGATGAATCAGATAAATATCATACCTAAGATAATCCATGATAAGTTCGCCGCCAGGATTATTATGGATGATTACGATATAGAGAAACCTATCGTAATTACTGTAGTGGCTAGGCGTAACGATGGTGAGTATAATACCCAGATATTGACATACCCGACATCAGGAGTTGATTATGAGGGTAATGTAAGGATGGTGTTTTTCGATGTCGCTAGGTCTCATGTTTGCCAGATAACATCGGTGTTTATCAACGGTCATGAGGTCAAGACATATTATACCGATATCCCGGATATTGATATGCAAGCCCGTTATGACGATAGCTTGTGCCGGTACGATAAGAAGGTTAATATGAATGATATTAGGCTGTCGTTTCAGGTGCTAGAGACACGTGATCCTAAGGTGCTTCAGGTATTGGATGAGTCCGAGTGGGGGCTGCTGGAGGATAGGAAGGCGATCATCGAGATCACTACGCCGGGCATGTCCGACCCCGCTACGTTGTTCCTTGGCAAGAATCAGGTCAATACCTTTACTAGCCTAACATTAGGCCTCAATTGCTTTAATTACGATGATTGTAATGTCAAGTACCTTGATCTACCTGATGGTATATATGATATCAAGATCATAGGTAGCCCTTCTACTTACAACTTCAGTCGCAAGTATCTTAAGACGGATCTTATACGTAGACGTCTTGATCGGCTATGGATTAAGACTGATATCCTATGCGAGGATAAGGATAAGGATCTTATAGGCAAGATACAGGAGATGGAGACACTTATGTCCGTAGCCGAGGCGAATGTCAGGTTGGATAACATAAGGGCCGCCCATGAGATTATTGATCGTGTCGGAGAGCTTCTTGAGATGGCTACCAATTGCGTGGATTGTTGAATAAAAAAAATATAGTTATGGGTTGTAATACTTGTAAGGAAAAGGCGTTAAGGGCCGAGAGAGAAAGGATTGAGAGAAGCATGATGAATCATTCTTCTTCTACCGTTGTTAGCGATATGGAATACGCTTCTAGGAGCACCGCCGGTTGTATGGTCATGCTCGATCCGTTGAAGACCATGGAGCGTGACGTGGTGAGCATATACAAACAGACCCGTACCATAGGTGACGTGGGTATCGTCTATCTCAACATGCAGAAGAAGATCCGTGAGTGGATCAAGAACCTGCCATATGGATGCCCGCCTGACGAGGAGGTACAGGAAATGAGAAAGGAGATACTCGATGGGCGCTCAAAGTATATCAAGCCTTGATATAATAGACCTATGTAGGGTCGTAGACGAATGGCTGTCTTGTCAATGGAGTGGATACATGAGGTATCATAGGTACAGGATCGGGAATAAGCCTGATGTATCTTATTGGGGCAAGATAATTCGTCTGCAAAGATCATTATGCGATAATGATTGCGGGTTATGCCCGGATGAGGTAAGATTGTTAAAGGAACGTGTTAATAAGTTACTGGCATGAAAAAATACAGTTGTTCACATATAACCCCGTCCACTTGCGTACCTTACGAGGGTGATCTCCCAGAGTGGTCAAAATATAAGGACTCTGATGAGTGCGTTATAATCTCCGACGTGATAGAGGAGATATATGACGAGCTTACCCGTATCAGGGAGGCTATAGATGTCCGGGACCTAGGAGAGTCTTGCGTGAAGGTAAGTGGTGATAAGACCGTAGCGAAAGTTCTTTATGCTTTGGAGGATAAGATTTGTAATGGGTAATTAATGTCCTGATTTTAGGATATTAAAAATAGCCAATTGGATTGTGTTTGTCACACCAATTGGCTATTTTTGTATGTCCGCCGACTCTCACGAGGGAGCGGACATAAAGTAATTAATTATTAACTTCAAAATTAGATTAAAAAATGAAGACAGTAAATGTTTTAACAAGAAAGATGGGCGATTTTAACGTTTTTCAAAGAACTAGTGATGGTTATTTCGAAGCATATGAATTAGTGAGACAATGGAACTCTTTAGAAGGTAATGAACAAAGGAAGATGGATGTATTTTTGTCATCATCTAAAACGAAGGAATTTATTGATGCGTTATTAGAGGAATTGTCTGTTGATAGTTTTGGGCAAAAATGCCCAAAAATTGATAATCAATTAGTTAAGAGATCTACTGTAAAAGAACCAGGTAAATCAGGAAGACCTAAGAAACAGGTGTGGATGCATCCATTTCTGTTTATCAAGTTCGCTATGTGGATAAATCCGAGGTTTGAGGTTCAAGTTATCAGATTTGTTCATGACCAGCTTATAGATTATAGGGATAAGGCCGGTGATGCTTATAAGAGAATGTCTTCCGCTTTATCTAAAATCGTGGACTCATCAAGGTTTAAAGATAAAATACAGGATTTAGCTAGATCTTTGAATATAATAGTTTACGGTCTTCATGAGACTATGATAAGAAATTCCGTTGGCGAGGAGGCCAAGGCTAAGGAGTTGATGGAGCTGGAGATTGATATAGCTAAGATGATTGAGTTTGGGTATATAACTACAGAGGAACAGTTAAGGGATTATCTGTATAAGGTTTTGAGAAGCAAAAAGGCTCTTCCTTTGTGATTTGAATTTTAATTGTATCTTTGTGACAAAGTGAATCATAATGGTATACGGTAATAAAGAAATAGTACGGACGTTCACCAGAAACAACCCGCCTGCCGGGTACGTGGGCGGCTCTGTTGACTACCGGGTCCCGGCCGATGTTTATTTTGGCGATACGCAGGAGGAGGCTGACAGCAAGGCTGAGGATGATATCAAAGCTAATGGTCAGGACTACGCCAACACATATGCCGACATAATACCGTCCGTATGGTATAATGATCAGGTATGCGATGAGTTTATTAAGAACAATTGCGTAAGCGGTAAGGGATCCAAGGAACAGATATGTGTAGAGAAAGGTAGGTTTGTGTCATACGTATCCAAGAAAGACGCCAATGATAAGGCTAGGGCGGAGCTGGGACGGATCGGGCAGGGGGAGGCCAACTCCGTCGGGGCTTGCTGTAGGGACTGGGCTTCGCAACCTTTTCGTGGCGTTTTCTACAAGAACGATTGTGAGGCTGGGACATCAGGTAAAGAAGGTATTGTGTATGAATTGCCAGCCGGAGCCGTCATATCCGATATATCCCAAATTGATGCTGATACGTTAGCTTATAGGAAGTTCATGAAAGAAGGACAGGAGAAGGCTAACTCCGAAGGTAGTTGCTCCCCTGTATTCTATAATACTACGATCGGTGATTGGTTTGAGAAGGTATGTCCGTTTGGATATAAATCAGGTAGGGTATATTATTCTATCAAAGCCAACAGGTTTAGGTCATGGATATCGGTTGAGGATGCCAACGCCAAGGCTCGTGAGGTCTTGATGGTAGAGGGACAGGAGTACGCTGATCTTAATCTTGAATGCGAGAAATGGATTGAGAATATCGATCAAGAAGATCAGTGTTATTGGTAAGAATGCTTTTTTGTTTTTCCATAATTTATAGATTAGTGTTTGGAGGGGATTGCATATCTCCTCCATTTTTTTTGTAAAAATATCAGATATAATAAGTTTATATATTGTAATACACTTGTTTGTATATTGAATATATTTTATATTTGCATACCTATCTATTCATCTCGAACCGATAGGTATTATGTTTAATTTAAAATATTGTTCAAAGTTATGAAAAGTCGGGTTGAAATCAAATCTTCCGATAGGAGATTGATGGGTGTTGTTATACCGGCACTCAGTGATAATGGTTTTGTTAACATCACTTTAGCTATGAAAGTCTTGTCTGATGATAGGCTTAAAAAAGGTTTATCTCCTAAGAAACTTAATGATATTATTAAGTATAATGGTTTCCAGGAGAAATGCAGGGAAATAATAAGTAGGCTAGAAAATAGGAATTTATGTAAGCAGACAAAAATCGGCTTACAAAATAAGACATTGAATCTTAGTGATTTAAATAAAATAGGGTTGGCATGCCGAAAGGGTAAGGGAGATGGTCAAACGTGGTATATGAACCCCTACCTTTTCCTTGTGGTGGCCATGGAAATGAGTCCTGAGGTTTGCGCCGATGTCGTGATGTGGTTTGTTGATAATATCGTAGGGGTAAGAAATGCAGCTGGTGACGCTTATATAGAGATGTGTAGTAGCGTATCTTCGCTTATAAGCGATAAAAGCAACTTAAAGGAATCGTTATCAAGAATTGCTAAGGGTATAAATTTTGTTGTTTTTGGCGTACATGAGGAAGGAATAAGAAATAGGGCTTCCTTCGAGGAGCTGGATATGATAGTATCAATAGAAAGAAATATATCTTACGCTATTAAGGCTGGATATATAAAAGATTATAATGGCGTTATAAACGATTTGGGAAGGCAATGGAAAGATAGATGGGGTAATCCTGTTCTTAAATTGAAGTCTTGATCCTATCTTATTATTATAGTTTATGAGTATAGGGGATACAAATGGGGTATTCCCTATATTGTTTAATAATGTATGTTATCTTGTTATCAAATCAAATAAGTATCTTTGTTGAAAACAATAATATTATTGATATGTGTAGTACTAATGGTTGTTGTCATGATCATTCACGGGAACGTCCCGAAGAGTGTTGTCATGGCGTTAAGATAGATAGGTTTCTTAACAAATGCCCCGAGGATCCTTGTGATCCTTGCGATAGGGATTGTCAGGAAGAACCTTGTGTTGGTTATGGATGTCCTATAACCTTGTATGATAAATGCGTCTTGTACTCAGGCGATGAGCTGGTAGCGGATGGCATAGAGAAAGGTACTGACATTTCTTTCGTTATAGACTCATTGAGGCGTATTATAGCGTCTAGGGATAAGCAGATAGATTTATACCATCGTGAGGTTCTGGATTTGAAGAGGATTATAAACGAGCTTGTCAACGCCGGTGGTAGCGGCGGGGATAGCGATACGGAAGAGGAGGTTTGGTAATGAATGGCTGCAATAAAAAACAATATAGGCCTACTGTAGACGATACGAAAGTACCGTGTTCTACGTACATGAGTACCGATTGTATTTATCCCGGTGATAAGGTACGTGTGGAATCATTGGGATTATCCCCTAATTGCGATATGTCCGATACCCTTAACGCTATGATAAAGGCTATACGGGATAGGGATGCTGAGATACTTGAATTAAGGAGAATGATTAATAAATTGATTTGATATGAGGAATAACTGTAATCCATGTAAGCCGGAATATAGACCAGGGAACGAATGTAGTATCTACAGTTCCCAGATCATATATGATGGTCAGTCTTTTCCTGAGGCAGATATCAGGAACGGAGATGGCATGAATAGCGTAATCGAGTCTCTGGTAAGGAAGCTGGTTGCCGTATCTGGAGCAACGGCGTCCATCCAAAGGGATTCGTTTAAGGGAGTGCAGGCCGTAAGGTTAAGATACGAGCCTCTGAATGTTCTTAGCGTGACCTACTGCGGTACTATCGTACCTAACGACGGGTATGTCGTTTCTGGTAGATCCATTAAGTTCAAGAAAAGGTATTGCATGGGCGATGAGTTCGCTGATGTTAATATCGTATATACTACATTGAATAGTAATATTTTAAATACTTCTTGTTATGGCTAATAGAGTATATGATACGGTATTGGCTTCCGAGTGCGACGGTTGGGTATGTGGTGAGACACTTAAGAAAGGATCTGTCCCGGCCGATAGATTGGAGCTTGACTCTTTCTCGGAGGCCGTCAGGGAGCTTATAGAGCGTTTTTTCGAGGAGGGATGGTTGCCGGACATGATCTGCGATCTTGGTTGTGGAGGCGCCAGTGTATTTGAGATTAAGCCTACTAACTTCGAGTATCCTCCTGAGGGCGGTGAGCAGATTCTGGAGATTATCGTAGGTAAGAGTGATAAATGGACTATAGCTCAAGCGGAATGATATGAATAATTTAAAAGATATTCTTGCTAAGATCGAGCAAGGTTCCTCATGGGTGTCCTACGACAAGATTTCCGGTACCGGCCCTGATAAGGTGGCTATTAAAGTAGAGCCGGGATGGATGGGTAGGTTGCCTAGGGAGACTTACGTAGCGGTCGAGAAAGGCAAGGTAACGAAACTCGCTACCATAACCCAGAAGGGTATTGAGCGGGTGAGCGTAGATCCGGCCAATATCATGTTCGACATGGAGGGTGGGACGGCGGTCATCAACGCCAAGCTTAACTCCGCCTCGGTCAAGGCCTCCTGCCTTACCCTTGGTGGTTCGGTAAGTAAATGCTATATGGTGTCTATGAACGTCAACGGGTTATCCGTTAAGATACCTGACGAGGATAGCAGATACGTGGTGTACGCCGATCCTGAGGATCCGGGAGCCACTGACCTGTATGACGCTAGCTTCGTTATAGCCATGCCTAAGAATATGGATAACGAGGAGCATCATGAGATGTTCGTCTTGAATGGTAAGGTTGTTAATATCAATCAACAGCCTAATGATATACCTTATATTATACTTGATCATGACTTTGATAACGTGACTAGTGAGAACGGTCAGGTTGTTATTGATATTAAGTCTAACACTGAGTATGATATTGAGCTGGTATGTTGCACTTGCGGAGATGGCAGCGAGGAGCCGGAACCGGAACCACCCTTTAACGTGGATCCGCAAAAGTTGACGCTTAATAAGGATGGTGATACTCAAATCGTAAGGGTAGAGGCCGGAGATAATGTTTCATGGAGAATAGAGGAGGATTGACATGGCAAGGGAAGTAGATAAGAATTGCGTTGAGGGTAATTGCTTTGCCATTAACGATAAGAGCCATGGGGTAGGCGATAATAAGCTTAACATCGTATACAAGGCTAATTACACCGGTCAGATCTGTACGGCTAAGTTCCGTATAACGTCAAAGGACGGTAATATTGTCAAGGAGTATATGATAGCCCAAGACGCCAAACCCGTTTATTATAATATCAAGATGGTTCAGCCGTTCACCAAGGACGACTGTCTGGCCAACCAACATGGATCGGTGGTGTTGTATACGGTCGAGGAAAGGACTTACAAGTCGTTTATCTCGCAGGAGGACGCAGACGCCAAGGCTATGGAGGATATAGCCCTGAACGGTCAGAAATACGCCAACGAGCATGGTGAGTGTATAACCGATATCTGGTATAACGAGGAGCAGAGGAAGACGTTTATACGTAATAATTGCGATAAGTTCAGTGACGGTCAGGAATATGTTTATATCATTCCTGAGGGCAAGTACGTATCTTCCATCTCTCAGGAGGACGCCGACAGGAAAGCTCTTGAGGATATTGAAAAGAATGGTCAACAACAAGCTAATCTGGAAGGTGAGTGTAAGCCTAAGGAGAATATCTATTATGGTAAGTTTAGCAAGACCTTTACCCGTAACAATTGCGACTCCACTCAATACGGAACGGATGTGGTTGTTAATGAGACGATGGTTACAGGAGACTTTAGATCCATCGTATCTCAGGAGGAGGCTAATAAGTTAGCACAAGCCGCTGTAGAGGCTCAGGGTCAGGATATAGCTAATATCAAGGGTAATTGTGAGAAGATACCGGTATTTACCGGATCGTACTCTAAGGTATTCCAGAGAACCAATTGTCCTGAAGGTTCTACGCCTGTTGACTTTACAGTGGATGAGAAGATGTGTACCGGCTATCCGTTCACTTCTACGGTATCACAGGATGCCGCCAATAAGCTGGCGCAGGACGCTGTGGAGGCGCAAGGTCAGGCTATCACCAACGAGCGCGGCGATTGTCAGACTAACGTCTACTATAACGTTAGGATGGAGAAGACAGTCACTAGAAACAATTGCGATGAGTTCCATATCGGTCAACCTTATACTTATGTTGTAGCCGCTGGTAAGTACTTCTCTATTATCTCTCAGGAGGATGCTGACAATAAGGCTAAGGCCGATCTTGAGGCTAACGCCCAACAACAGGCTAACCTTGAAGGTGAGTGTAAGGAGAAGGTCGTATATCATGGTAAATATAGCAAGGAATTTACCCGTAACAATTGTGACGAGACCCAATACGGTACTAAGGTCGTCGTGGATGAGACGATGGTTACCGGAGACTTCAGGTCTACCGTATCACAGGCTGATGCCAACAACAAGGCTAAGGCTGCTGTCGAGGCTCAAGGTCAGGATGTGGCTAATGTGAAAGGTAAGTGCGAGAAGGTGCCTGTATATACCGGTACTTATACACGTACGTTTACCCGTAACAATTGTGGTACTGGCACTGGTGGTACTTATACGGTAAATGATAGGATGGTTGACGGTTATCCGTTCACGTCTACCGTATCTCAGGAGGATGCCAACAACAAGGCCAAGGCCGCCGTTGACGCCCAAGGACAGGCCCTTGCCAATATCCACGCTCTTTGTACGTACACCGGCCGTGCTTCCTTGGAGTTTACGAGAAACAACTGTGGTGAGTGTAAGATCGGATCTAAGGTGACGATTACCCAAGATATGGTAGAAGGACACCCATTCCAGTCTAACGACTCCCAGACCGCCGCTGACGCTATGGCTATGACCGCCGTACAGGCTCAAGGACAGGCTTTGGCTAATACCAAGGGTACTTGCTCTAACGCTACTATGTATACCGGTAGGGCTAGCTTCGAGTTCACTAAGAGCAATTGTGGAGCTAATCAGATAGGAGATCCGTTCACCGTGACACAGGATATGGTCGATGGTCATCCGTTCCAGTCTTGCGTATCGCAGGATGAGGCTAACTTGGCGGCTATGGCCGCTGTCATGAATCAAGGACAGAGGGTTGCCGATGAGCGTGGTACTTGCCATGAGGCTCCTAAATATACCGGTCATTATAGTGAGGCGTTCGAGAAGAATAACTGTCCGTCCGGTCTTATCCCGTCTTCAGTTACCGTTACTGAGGCTGATGTAACCGGAGGCCCATTCTACTCATACGAGAGCCAGTTCGCCGCTGACGAGCTTGCCAAGGCCGCTGTCAAGGCACAAGGTCAGGCCATAGCCAACGATCGTGGCACTTGTGATGAGTTGAAGATATATGTCGGTAATTATAGTAAGGAGTTCACTCCTAAGTGTCCTACTTGCCAGTATGCTGATCCTATTACCGTAACCCCGGATCTTATGGGTCAGTTCTTCACCTCTACCCGTTCACAAGAGGAGGCTGACGCTTTGGCTAAGGCCTACATCGATAGGATGGGTCAGGCGTTCGTTAACAAGAACTATGATGACACGTGCCATACTAAGGATGAGCAACCGGTATGGGAGACTATCGAAACCGTATGCAAGGATTGTATCTCTAAATTACATCAACGTAATACCAATACCTGCTATACTGATCCTGAGAATCAAGAGCGGTATATAGCTGGTGGTAATAAGACATGCTTCTGGTTTGGTTCGGCATCTAAGGCCTTCACCCGTCAATGTGCGGATGGTGGGGTTGGAAGCTCTGTTACCGTAACTCAGAATGATGTTACGGATCCAAGTCCTAGCTCTGATGGTAAGTTTAAGTCATGTGTATCCCAAGCTGACGCTAACGCCAAGGCATTGGCCGCCGTGAACTCTCAGGGTCAGGCCGTGGCTAACTCGAAGGGTACTTGTACGTGGACAGGAAGCTATACCGGACAGGTTAGGAAGAACAATTGCGCTGACGGCGGCGTAGGAGACATGGTATCCGTAAGCAGCAGCAAGCTTCCGGGACACCCGTACACCTCCAACATATCTTTGGCTGACGCCAATAAGAAAGCTGAGAATGCCGTTCGTGGAGCTGAGGGTCAGGCTTACGCCAATAAGAACGGAGGATGTACCTGGACTTACGTGGCAAGCCGTGACTTCTATAAGAATAACTGCGCCGAAGGCGGGGTAGGCCAGAGGATAACGGTGACCTCCACACAGGCTAACGGCGGCACGGCTATCACCAGCAAGGTTTCTTTGGCTGACGCCAAGAGTAAGGCTGAGCAAATATTAGACCAAAAGGGACAAGATTACGCTAACCAGCATGGCACTTGTGTATGGACCGGTACTGGAAGCGCTACTTTCTACAAGGATAATTGCGGCTCTTGTAAACAAGGTGTGGCTATATCAGTTCCTTATAGCTCGTTAGGATTAGATCCTATAACATCAACGGTCTCTCAGGCTGATGCCAACAATAAGGTTCAAGAGGCCTTCAGAAGCAATTCGGCTACCAGAGCAGCCGCTCAAGCTTACGCTAACAAGAACGGCGATTGCGAGGATACTCCTCCTAATTGGAGTGGTTGGAGCTATGATGGCGGAAACTATTGCTCAGGTGGTGATGTTTGGGCTAGATATAGAAGGACTGATAGCACTGGATGTCACTCTGACGAGACTGAGAATAGGTTACATGAGTCTTGCGATTGTGGATGCTCAGGTGGTTCTTGCGATAGCTGTTGTGATCCTAATTCTTGGAGTAGAATAGGAGAGGCTGAGTGTAGATCTGGCGAAAGTGTAGCTTTATATAGAAATGATTGTGGAAGAGAGGAATATCTAAGCTATGGATCTGCTTGCTGTAATACGATCGGTTTCCAAGGAGGATCTGCTACTAGTAGGAATTGTCCATCTGATAGACCTTGTGGAGTAACGATCTCCTATCCGGGTGTACCTTCTGGATCTATATGCGCTTCTAGCACGTCTTCTGCCAACGCTCAGGCTAGCGATAAGATAGAGACACTTAGATCCCAAGCTCAGGCATTAGCGGATGCGGGTTGTTCTGCAAAGGTTGGTAATGATGACCGATGGGGAAATGTTAAGGCTACAAACTGTCCTAGCAACTGTACTCCTAAGACTATCAGTTATAAGCAAATCGCTGGTAAATACACCGCCTGTACCAAGGACGAGGCAAA